>ERZ652168.25-NODE-25-length-72439-cov-21.6815_pt1 | contig 72439 bp, 82 predicted proteins | sample MGYA00514763_ERZ652168 | MGnify/ENA metagenome assembly ERZ652168
AGAGACAGTTGTAATATACTTAAAATTTCTAATACTTAGGCTCTTAAATGTGTACCCCATCCAATTACTCCTCCAATATTTTTTGATATATCATATCGGACAATACGTCTACATTAAAAGATGTTTCTTCTATTAATTTTATAAACATATCATTTATCATTTCAACATTCTTTTTTTGTTTCCGTATTCCCTCTATCTTTTGTCTCACCATTTCACCGAAGTCATTCATAACTGCTTTTGGAAAGATTGGATTAAAAAATGGAACTTTGCTTAATAAACGCGTCAAAAACTGTACCTGCTCCGATTCATCATTTAAGAATTGTATAGCTTCTAATTCTGTATCAAGCATCGGGTTTCCATTAGTTTTTAATGATCCGCACCATTTTTCAAAACATTGCAGTTCTTTTTCTGTATAATAAAACACATATTTTTTATAAAAGAATTCATTTTCTTCAATTTTTATGATATCTGGGTACATTCGTTCCTCTATACACTTCACCTTCCAAAACAATATCATGTAAGAATCGCTTGGTGACGGTTTTTCTATGACTGTGTATGCATCGTTATTTAAAGCCACATCTTCAATCTCTGCTAAATTATCCTGATTTTCATCATCTATCTCAAGTTCCGAAAAATAGTAATACTTGCTTTCTTCTCCAGATGCGTCCATAAACAATTGCACTTTTTCATTATACAAATCAATCTTTGTATCTTCATCTTTTTGCATCGGTACAATATTTCCATCATTTAATAAACGTATTATATCCAATATAGTATTAATCATGATTACCTCCATTTTGTTCAAATTTTTCTTTCAATTCCTGAGCAGAAATCAATTCTATATCTCTATAATATTCACCTACTTTATTTGGAGAGCTGTTTTTCCATCCAGATGTAATTTGTGCTTGGGATAAAGTTCCTGAATAGCTTCCCGGAATAACCGTAATACTATTTCCTGCCAATATATCAATAATGTCTGTATTATTAATAATATTTTGGAAGATATTCTGTAACGCCCGTTCTTTCCTAGCACCACGTGTAAGATCTAAAAACGTAGGTATGACCTGTTTGCTTGGCGCTTGTGAATACTTTGATTGTAAATATATTCCCCAATTGTCTCCCATAACTTTTTCTGGAGTATCACTTCTATACAGTAATTCATAAATTTCACTTTGAATTTTATCAACCGAAAGATTTTCTACTAAGTTCAATTCGTTATCCCACTCATCTACTTTACTCGGATTGAGTAATTTACAAAATTGACCATAATCAGCAATTTCCGTCATTTTTTCATATCCACATTTAGCAGCACATATTCTATTACAATTTTCTAAAGAAGTATCACATTCATCTTGACATAAATTATTTAAAGCCTTTTCAATATTCTGCATAACATATTCATAAATTTTCTCTTTCAAAAAATATTCTTTTCGAACCTCTTCTTTATCGATAGCAGGCTCCATAATTCCTATGATATCTGAAAATTTTATTATATATTTTCTTTTTTTAGAGTCCTGCTTGTGCATCCTTGCGATGCTATCATCTAAAAACAAACATAATTCCCCATATACAACTTCGTCTACCTTATCAGAATAGCCTTTACTTTTCAAATATGCTAAGATTTCCGTATTTATTTCATTCCTAACATCACATACACCAACTACTTTTGATGCCCTTTTATATAATTCAACACTTACACTGTATGTATTAGATGCATCATCCCAATCTTTTATCTCCTTTGCAACTGTAAGATAACATTTAGCTGTTGGATTATTTGATTCAGCCCTATGTTTCAACAATTTGTCCATCGCTTCGCTATAACTGTTCCATTTATCTTTAGACAAATATGCCTTAACCTGATGAAATGATTTATATTCTGAATCGCAAATAATGCAAAAATCTTCTGTTTTTTCTAATTCAACAGAATAGGCATCTATATCTTTGTTTTGATCTTTGACTATTTGATTTATTAACTCTAGGACATACAATAGCATCATTTTTCCTTGATAATTAAACCCACTCCATGTTGGTATTGCATCATTACCTCTACCCACGACCATTACTCCTTATAATTTTTATACTCTCATTATACGACAAAAAAATAATAAGTCGAGTTAATCATACAAAAAATGGCAAAATAGCTTTGGTATAGATGCTATATATTTCTTTACTGTGTATTTCTCAACAAAAATGGGGCCGTCGCTTTAAGCACTATCCAGAAATATTTATACACTTTTAGCGAATTTGTCGAGCACGCTTTGAGATTGCAAGCTCAAAGTGAGCGCAGACTGAGCGTAAAATGTATAAATATTTAGGATATAAACTTAATGCGACAGCCTCGTACTAATTTCTGTACTATTCATTTTTTTCTACATTTGGTAATAAAGAAGCAATCGGCCAACTATAAAATTCTTCTTTTTCTTTTGCAGATAATTGCTGCATATGTATATCAAATTCATCAAACTGTTTCAGCAATATACAAGCACAGCACCTCGCAAATATATTCTCAGAATATTTAATTTGTGCCAATGTTTTCCTTTCTTCAAGCTCTAACTCCCTTTTACGGGCAATGATTTGAAGTCTATTTATTGTAAGAATGGTTGGATCCATCGAATATTTCTCTAAGATATTTATTAATTTTTCAGCCAATAACAATAAGTTTTTATCGCTTTCCTTATCATAAGATTTTAGAAAATCCAATATTAGTCCCAAAAGTTGATCCGTTTCTTCTTCACTGATCTTGTTCATTGCTTCCAACAAATCATTTTCATCAAATAGCATCTTAGATATATCCTCATCTCGTAACGCAAACCATCTGCTGATTTTCTGTGTTTTTCCATCTGGTATATCGGCAAAGATAGCAATCCGTTTACCATCCTTCAAATAATTACGAATTATATATCCATCTTCTTGAATCTTTTCATATTCTAACAGCAATTTCCTAGATCCGATTATTTGTTTGTAAAGACCACAATTTTCATCTGCTTGGAATGGTAACGATAAAACTTGCATTTCCACTAATCCCTTTTTCAGAAAAAATATGGTAGGTTCTGCATCTAAAATTTCTTTCGTTTTAAATAAACTTCTTTTAATATTTAGTTCTGCAAGCGTTTCTCCTAATTGAACAATCCGTTTGTGATAGGCAAGAAATCCTTTTGTAAAAGCTGTTTGTATTTCCCCTAAGAAATTTTTTCCCAGACTTATATTTTCAATCATTACTTCCTCTGCATCAGAAACAGCTACTATAATTTTTGATGCTTGAAAAACTGTTTCAAAATTATAGTTAGTTGCCTCAATACAATGAATGGTTGTTTTTTGGCTTTTTTCTGTTAAGACAAATTCGATGAGCTCACTAATCCTTGTAGTCGTTTGATTTAATTCATAAATATGTCGGACAGGATATCTTTGTTCTATTTTATCATCGATTTTTATTAACCACTCACTTTCGGTCGCAGTAACTAAATCTGTCAATAAAACTGGTATCTCTATCCCATCCTTCTTGGTATACACATACTTAAAAGGACTTTTTCGCAATTGCGATTGCAGGATTCATATACGGAGTTGGCAATGTTGATATAGTAAAATTAGATATATTATCATAATCGGGAATTGATTTTCCCACTCCTACCATTGCCTGTTTAGGTCTATTTTCTTTAAAAAGAACACACAGTTCTTCTAATTCTCGGACAGTTTTTACATGGTTTAAATGTACCGTAATGCTCCCCTGTTCTTCTTTTCCTTTCATCATATGGACAATATCTACCGGAAGTAAGATTTTTGCATACATTTTGTCATTATATTCCGTTTTTGAAATTGCATCAACGAAAAATATTACTCCGCCATTCTTTAAATAATTTTTCAAATCATTTATATCCACTGGATAACTTATGCTATCCGAATCCGGAAGAATATTATACTCTTTTCCCTTTACTTGAATGGGAATAAGAAATTCATTCCCTGTCGAAGCCGGCTTTTTAGTTTTGTAATATATGATATTTCCATCCCATGAAACTGTTTTGTCATTCATATGAATATCTGACTCATCCAAATATTCAGATCTAGCACACATTCTTTGTAGTGTTGTTATAGAAAATGTTTCTTGACTACTCATTTATCTGAATCTCCATGTAGTTGTTCATTTCTGAAATTTGATTGTTTTCTATTCCATTATACTATATAGTACACTACGTTTCTAGATATTTTATCCCCACAACCACCAGCAGGCACGTTCTTCACGCCCCTGCCAGTCGCTGATTGTTTTCTTCTTCATCAAAAATTCTTAATCAGATTCAAGTCTCTTTTATTCAATGCCTTCCGCATTGCTTCACTTTCTTTGCGTAATGTTTCATTCTCTCTTTTCAGTTTCGCTACCTGTTGCTCCAGCTGTAGGATACGGTTGTCCATCGCCATATCTAAAATCTTTCTTCTTTTATCTACCATACCTGCTTGTAGCTGCAAGGCACGATCTACTGCCTTTCGCACTTCCTGGTTCTTATAAAAGAAGCCTCTGGACAACCCGGTCTTTTGTATCAGCTTGGGAACTGTCACTTTTTCCTCTTCTTCAACCATCTCCTGGATTGCCAGTTTTGCCCTCTGGATTTTCTCCACACTCTGTTTATGATTTACCTCCAGCATTTTGTCATATTTGCTCATACTCTTTCCCCCATCCTGCCAGGTTCGCCCAGATCATCCGGCTCATCTCTGCTCTGATTTCTCTTGTTTCATCTGCAATGATCTGAAGACTCATCTTTCGATAAAATTTCACATTCTTTACCGACGTATGCCCCAGTAGTTTTGCAATGGTCCAATCATCCAGATGCATCTCAGTTAGCCGGATGCCATATACATGGCGGAACATATGCGTTCCAAAGCCGAATAATTCACCGTTATCATCCCGCAGGTCTTTTTTCTGAATAATATCCATCACCCTATTTTGAACGGTATTATACTGCAAAGGTTTCCGGGTATTTTTCTCATCTACAAAAATGTAAATCGTATCTCCATACCTTTTCTCAGTGTATTCAATTGCTTTTTCAATCAGTAGTTCCAATTCTGAACTGATCGGTTTCACAAATGTATTTGTTTTCATCTGCCTGATCTGAATCATGGGATGCCCATTCTGCCGATATAGGCAGTCTCTCTGCAGCGTTAAGGTATCGGAGATTCTTGTCCCCAACATCTGGTGAATAATCATCAATCGCTCAATCTGATCATCCAGTTCTGCAAGTGCTGCATTAAAACGAATCAGCTCACTGTCTGAATAAGATTTCAATTTAGGCTGCACCTGTTTTGGAAGGTCACTGGTCAGGAATAAACTTTCCAGATGAAAATATCCGTATAACTTCCCAATGGTTTCCAGTACTCCCCGGAGTCTTGTCAGATCCATTCGGTAATTGTTCACCCCCTCCGCTTCTGTTGCAAGGTACGTCAGATATTCTTCCAACAGTTCCCGATTCAGTTCTTCTGCAGAATGGATTTCAGGATGTTTTTCTTTCAGATACTTGGATAACCTCCGAATGGCTGTCAGTTCTTTAATAATTGTTGCAAGCGCTTCATAATGTAAATGTTCATAAACTGCTTTTTTCGTTTCTTCCCGTAAATCATCCTGAAGAATATCAGTAAAATTGAAAGTCTGCACATTTTTAATCGGATTCTTTTTATAAGGAATGCCCAGATTCTCTAATGTCCAGATATCTTTTTCAATTTCATCCTGTTCCTCTTCCTCTTCTGTAAATTGATATGCTTTCCGTACATAGGTGATGAGGCTCGATGGCAACGTCTTTTCTTTTCCATATACGCTGACTCCCTGTACTGTTAGTTTCTGTCCATGTTCCAGAAGCCAGCTTCGGATTTTTAACAGCCATTGTTCCCACTCCAGTTCCTGCAAACTCTCTACCCGGATGTGCTTATCTTTGAGCATTCTGCAAAATCTCTGGTAGATCACTCGTTCTTGTATCATTGTTGTCAAAGCACATTGTCGGCTCCGTTCCTCGGTAAAAACCCGGAATTCTTTCTGGAGTCCTTTTGTTGGAAGCAGACCAAAATCAAAACAATGGGATTCTTTTACCTTCTTTTTCTTTTTTTCATCGGCTCTGGCATAGCAGTTCAAATCCGTTAGATATAATTTCTCATCCATGGAACTCTCCTTTCATCAGTTCCGTTGCAAAGCTATGGGTTTCTTCCTGGAAGTATGCTTCACTGGCTTGTTCCAGTTTCTTCGGCATATAGTCCACATACTGCCTGGTCATTTCTTCATATTCATGCCCTAGATAATCCCGCACTGCCTGGATGGAAATTCCGCTATCATAATACAGCGTAGCCAGATTATGGCGGTAATCATGGGATTTGAAAATGTATTCCCCGTTTGCAATCTGATATTTCTCACAGTATTTCAACATCTGATACCGGAAGGTTCCATAGCGGAAGGCACCGCCTGTTTGATTCTGAAACAGATATTCTTCCGGTCCGATCTGATATTTCTTTTTGTACACCTGTACCAGCTTGTACAATGCTTCCGGAATGGGAATCCGCTTATACGTTTTCATTTTTACCTGATAGACCTTCAGCCAGTAATCCCCATCCTTTTCTTCATAACCATCACCTGTCAGGGTACACACTTCGCTTCCTCGAATTCCCGTACACCATAAGTGCAGGAACATCAAACGCAGATGTTCTGGAAACTCTGCCAGTTTCGATAAAATTTCCGTATAGATTCTTTCCGGCACACTGCGGTCATGGTGGATATGCACTTCTTTTTGAAGATAATACTCATGTCGAAAGGGAATCTTTTTTAAATATCCTTTTACTGTGAGGAAGTTATAAAACTGCAAAATCATAAAGATTCTTCCATTTGCTGTTTTTTCACGAGTATCCTGTTTCTGGATAGATTCCAGATATCTCTGGATCTTCTCCGCTTCCACTTCATAGATTGGACTTTTTTCTCCATTGAAATGTACCAGGAATGTCCGAAGTTCCAGCATCTTGATACGGATGGTGCTGATACATAAATCTGTGATTCCAAACAGATACCGCATATATTTTTGCAAAATCTTTTGATTCTCCAAATTTGTCACTTCTTTAAAAGATACCAGTTCTATAGGTTTGCTGGGGTTCATCCGTTCCTTAGAAAAATGGAAGCGTTCCAAAAACCATACATTCGCATTCCAATTGATTTCAGGGGCCTGCAAAAATAGAATTTTTCTGCTCATTCTTATGACAGCAACTCCCATGCTTTTCTTCTTCCTGCAAAAATGTTCCGATAGTTCCTGTTCAAACCGCTGTTCTTCCTCCATTGTCATGGTTTCAATATCAGACACTTGCTCCTCTACACAGAATTGATACAATCTTTGCAGTGCCAGCAGTTTTTCTTTTCGTGTCCAGCCTTTGTAGGTATGGATCACCTCTTTCAATACCGTAAAAATCTGCATTTTCAACTTTCTCGGACACTCCAGAGTAAAATTCCATACCAGTTCCATTCCACCTTTACTCATCAGAAAGGATTCTGCAACTTCTACCTCCGGATAATGGGTTAAGCACAACCACTGATCACGATACTCCGTCGTATATTTCCTCTGTCCTGCCAGCGTTTTTAGTTCTTCCTTCATCCGATGGATGAAGATTTTGTCGAATCCCCGAAGACAGGTAATCGGTACATAAACGGTTTCGTTTCTTTCCAGATATCCTTCATATCGGACTCTCAGGGCAGCATTCATCTCCGAAATATCAGTAACTCCCTCTTCTATCAGGAACTTCTTTACCCGGTTTCGTATGACTCCGTTTACCTCGGTACAGGCATCCACCTGCTCACAGATTTTTTGTTCCAGTGCCTCCCGCTTTTCCTGCTCTTCATATACATATAATTGATAAGCGGGCATGTTCTTCACCTCCTACAGGAGTTTCTCCACATCATAAAGTACGGAATGTTTGGCATAATATTGGTCGCTGGCCTCCATAAGCTGGTCATCTACAATGTTCAGATATTTAATGGTCGTGTCGATATGCTTATGTCCATACGCTTCACTGATCATTTCCAGCGGCCATCCGGCATCCCGTCTCATATTCCCGAAATATCTCCGCAGCATATGGGGTGTCGTATGGATACCTGTTTTTTTCTCCATCCGTTCCAACATTCGGTAGACCGCATCCACCTGCAATGCTTTCCCTTTCGTCTCCCCTTCGATGTTTACAAATAACATCTGCTGATGCTGCAGAAGTTCCCGGTATTTTGACAGATAAAACAGTAAAAACTGAAAGGTAGCATCACTGACCTTAGCTCTTCTGTAAGCGGCATTCTTTGCCCTCGCCCTGTTCTCATTGTCATCCCGGAAGAATACCCGGATAGTATGTCGCTCATAATCAATATCCCTGGTATAATCCACCCCCAGAATCTCACCGATCCGGTATCCTGTCTCTGCCAGCAGCATGATAAGAAGCTGATCCCTGCAATTGGTACACTGCTTCAAAAGTTCTAAAATCTCATGATGCTCTGCCGGACGGACATTTCGTTCTTCCTCTTTCAGATATCCATGGAATGACCGGAACCGCAGTTTCCTTTTCACGCCGATAGAATCCGGGGTGGTAAAGCTGTCATAATATAATACTTTCAGCCTTTCCATGTCTGCTTCCAGTTCTAAAAAACAGAAAAACCTGAACACGTCTTTTAAATACGCATTACAGGTTTTATTGCTTGGCAGGCTCTCTTTCTTGTCATTTAAATGATTTCCAGCTTTCAGCCAGTGGAGAAATCCCACATAATGTTCATATTGTTCCTGGAATTCCTGTTCTGCCACCTGGGACAGTTCCAACTTTGTTTCATTCAGGTATTCCAAGTAAAACCGGATGGATTTTGCCCTTCGGCCAACAGTATTCGGGGAACGGTTTGCTCTGATCAAATGCGTCAGATATTTTGACGGGAGCAGCACCATCTGCCAGCTTTGATGATCCCGGATCAAGAAATATTCCTTTTTCCCTTCCCAGATATGTTCCACTGCATATCGTGCCATTTTACTCACCGTCCTTTCCTCTAACGCTATACACATTATACCCACTTCATGTATCAATATCCATTCATCAATACCAACAATCCCTCGCAAAAGGGTTCTAAAACTGTACTAAACTTTTCCTGTAAAAATGTCCGAAAATAAAGCACAAGCAACAAAGCTGGAACGGGGATTTTCTCTGTTACAGATAATATTCCACGCCCTTGCGGCTGCGGATAAAAGCCTGCACCTCTCTCAATTCTTCTGCCATCTGACAAGTTGGAAGCGCATTCAGCACATCTTCATGATACTTTCCGCCTTGCACTGCTCTATTATCTAAGATAGACACTACGCAGGTGTCGGTTTCTGTCCGGATAGCCCTTCCAAACCCTTGTCTCAACCGCTTCTGCATATCCGGCACAATGATGGACTGAATATAGGCTTCCAAGGATTCATAGGTTTCTTTCTCCGCCTCGCTGATAGGATCCGGCACTGCAAAAGGCAGTTTCACGATAATCAGCGAAGATACCATATCTCCCGGAAAGTCCACCCCTTCCCAACAGGAGCCGGCTGCGAACAGTACCCCGTTTTCCATGGTCTTAAACCGCAGGATCTCTTCCTGGGAATGCCGCCATACTTCCACCATGGGAAATGGCAGGCTGTCTCTTAAAATCTGGTACACACTTCCCATCAACGTGTAAGAAGTAAACAGCACCAGCGTATGTCCGTAAGTGGAACAGATCAGGGAATGGATATGGTTTGCTATCATCACTGCCTCTTCCCGGCTTCCTCTCCTGCAATACTCTAGTGTCTTTGGCAAGTATAACAGACAGTTCTTCTCATAGGAAAAGGGGGACTCTGCAACATATTCCTGCACTCCTGTCCTTGCTTCCAGCCCGGTGGTCTGCCGGGTGCGCAAAAAGTCTGCTCCTGCCTTTAGCGTTCCGCTGGTTAAGATTGCGGATACTCCCTCTTCCCTGTCCCATAACATCTTTTGAAGCAGTTCTGGGATTTCCCGGCTGGCTGCGCATAACACTGGAAGCTCATCTGTATCCAAGTGCAGATAACGAACATATTTCTCATCGTTGCTGCAAAAACACTCCAGCACGTCTTTCGCTTCTTCCAGACGGTTCCGTATCCACTTTGGAACATTTCGCTCTAATTTTTCCAAAAGGAATTCCAGCATCTCTACGCCTTCCCACAACGAAACTACACTATTCGTTGTATTACGAAATGTTTCCCGGATTCCTTTTCCGATCCGTTGTTCTGCTCCAACAACATGCAATGCCTCCCTCATCACTGTCCGAAGGATTCTTGCCTCTTCTTTCTGATGCTCCCGTTCCAGATAATACGCCATTTCCCGGATATCATCCATACACAGATTTTTTCCAAACATCTGCTTTGCCGCTTCCGGCAGCTTATGGGCTTCATCTACAATCAATGTCCGATAATCCGACAATAACGGCTTATATCCTTCTGCTCTATGATACGCATCTGCCAGTAAATAGTTGTGATTGCAGATTAAAATAAACACATCCTGTTTCTTGGCTTCTTCCAGATACCTCTGATAGCGGCACATCTGTCTGCCCGGACATTCTCTTGGGCAGAATTTCGGCACACATACCAGCCTTCTGTCAAATCCACTCAAATCTTTTACCGTATCCATATCATAATGTTTCCGCAAAGACAGCAATGCCTCTTTTTGAACAGCGTTCTTCTGTTTGTGGCGGACTGCCTCGATCCGTTGTTCCAACCTATTGTCACAGACAAAATGTTCTTTCCCTTTCCGCACCACTGCCCGAAGAGGAGACTGGATCACACCTTGTTCCAGCAGCACCCTGGATAAAAATGGAATATATTCCGTTAATATGGCTTTCTGCAATGCAATGCTGGAAGTGGACACGACCACCGGACGCTGTTCTAATGGATCTCTTCTCCCTGTCAGCATGGAATACTTCCGTAATAATACACTGGCCACCAGATAGGCATATGTCTTTCCAATCCCCACTCCTGCATCACACAAAGCGATTTGTCCCCCCAACAAAGTGTCCAGCATTTCATGGCATAGACGGATCTGTTCTTCCCGGACTGCCAGTCCCTGTTCCGGAAACAACACCCGGAAGATCTTCTCCACTTCCTGATGCGCTCTTTTTTGATATTCAACTTTATAAAACATATTGTTTCTTCTTTCCGCATGACGTTAATATCACAAGGATACGGCTGTGGAATCTCCCACAGCCGCATATATCTGATATCAACGACACACTCTTTTTTGATTTCTTATCGTTTTTTCTTTTCATTAGCGCCGTATTTGTCCTCGACTCCCCGGCTGCCACACCATCTCCATGGCAGGGAACATTACAGGCGGATGCTTCGCTTCACATCGCTCGCAGATTTCCTGAAAGTCTTGCTGATTACAACTTGGAGTCCATCCTCTTCCTTATGGGAAGAAATTCGTATCATTATCCCCCTCCGATGATCCTGGCGAAAGACCTGCGAAAGTCCATTCACAGCTATAAAGACTCGCTCAGAATGAGAACAGGCACTGACCGTTTTCTCACGAAATGATCCGCCATAGTCTTTGGACAGACCTTCTCATAACAATCCTGCAGTGCTTGTCCCCATCCGTCCTGGCGCTTATGCTGTCACGCTTCTATCTTTGGGAACGTACCTGTAATGCTGGTATATGATTATCAAGGAACGAGGGGCTATTACCCCTTTCATATATAGAGCCGATGAAAAACGCCTTTTTTCTTCACTCTTTTAAAATTTTTTTAATTTTTTTCTTCAGCCGGTCCATTCGTGTGTAAATCGTCTTTTCCGGGATACCTGTCTGCTCCGCAATCTCCCGGATAGAAAATCCCCACAGCTTCAGCAGTAAAATCTGCAAGGTTTTCTTGTCCGATTCCATAAGAATCTGCAACAGTTGTTCATTTTCCACACTGTCAAATAACTGTTGAATCGTAAGTGCCACCGGAGATTGTTCTTCCAGTTCTTTGGTATATAGCTCTTCCTGATTTGAAGAAAAATGTTCCCAATATCTTCGTTCTGTATTGAAATCCTGCCAATCCAGTTCCCGAAGTCTTTGAATCACACCTTCACTTACACCGGATTCTCTTAAAATCCGTTCTTCTTGTTCTTTCCATTGTTTCCATTTACGTTCTTCACTTGCTTTATGAAATATCACCTTTCTTTACCTCCGATCTGAATTTTTTGAAATCAAATCGGAGTGGCGGTGATCTTGCATTTACACAAGAAAAAGACTGTGTTGCCCGAAATTTTTTCCACAAAAAGAAAGATGCCGCAATCCTTTTTTGAATTGCGACACCCTCAAATGCTCGATATGAAGTTAGGTTTTCCTCTTTTGTAGTTCTTTCCGGCACATATACTGCTCCTTTATGTCATGGAACAAGACCCATTCTTTACATAATGAAGTAGTATACAAAATCAAACCGTCAGCTGGCTCAGTTCACCCATCATTATCTGATTATAGGAACAATCTATGCTTAATCTGTTCTCTCTACGTATACGGGTATGACCTGTCTGCATATACCGCATTTTCCGGATTTATCATGGATTTTAGGTGGGTGAGCCCGGTTAGGTTCATGCCCTTTTCCAAATAAGACGAAAACTTGTTGATGTTCACCATGCTGATAGGGAAGTATTCCTCGTCTTCCATTGGGAACCGACGGATGGATGCCGATAAATTCCTAAACTTCCCCTGAATATTGATTTGCCCCAAGCTGTTTTACACACTAATGAAGTTCCCAGACAATGTTTTCGGAGGTCCGTTCTTTTTCCGTCTCGTCCGAAAGCCCATGTTCAAAAGATTCTATCGTAATGCTCCGGAATTCTTAGGTAGAAGTTTTGCAAGCGACCAGAACTCCAGTATCAGGGAGGTGCATCCCCATCTGGGAAGCCGTATAAATGAAGGGCTGTCTTCATTGCCCATAACATCGACAACCATCGCCTTGCCACCTACCATGATTCTTCTACCATAGTCATTTTCTATCTGCTTTTTCCAGCAATCCAGCAAGCATAATTCCAAACAGCTAGAAAAATAAGCATCACGGTTAACGTCAGTAATATATATTTTATCGTTTACTTCACACCTTTTCCTACTTTACTCATGGAGCCAAATAAAGGAAGAGTTCTCCTTGTTTACCTCACTATAAATTAAATTCGCCAGTGCATCCTCTGTAAGTCCCGGGTTCTGCATTGCAAGAATACGTCCAACTTCGTTATTGTGCAGATCCATATTCTTGTGCTCTGTTTTAAGGAAGCCATCGCTTTCCGTACCAGAGACATCTTTGTCTTCATGGGCTGTTGCAAACAGTTCTGCCTTGGTTTCCCCAATCAGATACGTCATTTCTGCGTTCCAAATACCATGCCGGAACGCATCGCTTTTATTCCCTAATCCGTTTACGCCGAATTTAGTTTCCGTCTGAGTAGTCGCAATGTTCTTAGCCTGATTTACCTTAAGTGCATCAAACGGATAACGGATGACTAATTTCTTCTCGGAATCTGTAAGTGAATTCCAGATATCAATAATACCGCTTCGCATTGCGGATTTACCCGGCGCATTTACATCCATCGCATCCTCTACTTGCTGTTCCGTCCACTCTGGATGTTCTGACTTGATGTTCAGGATCTGCTCAACGACCCCTTCAAAATCTCTCTCAACAAAGGGAGCCAAATCATTACTTACCAAGGAACCATTTGAATCTGCCCAAGTCTGTATAGGCACTCCCAAAGTCAATACTGCCGAAATACTTATGATAAATACTGCTTTCTTTCTGTTCATAACCAAATCCTCCTTTTTTACCCAATTGTTTATAAGTTATTACTGTATTGACCACTCATATAATTTTCATAATATACACCTTTTTTTGCTATCAGTTCTGTATGATTTCCCTGCTCAATAATCTCTCCGTTTGCCAAAAGATATATATAATCCGCATCAATAATTGTATTATATCTATGAGTAACAATAATTTGTATTGTGCCTAGTTTTCTTATGTTCTGATATATATTCCTTTCACTGACAGGATCGAGATTACTTGTTCCCTCATCAAAAATAAGTATACTCGGGCTTTTTATTAGCGCTCTTGCTATTGCTATCCGCTGTTTCTGTCCACCGGATATATTTTGCCCATCCTCTCCGACATTTGTATTTATATTAAGAGGAAATTTCATTACTTCCTCATAAAGATTGCATACCTTCAGTATATCGAAAATCTTCTCATCATCAACAGTTGCTCCCCAACATATATTTTCTTTGATTGTTCCATCCACAATTAGCGGAACTTGTGTAACAATTGAACTTCTTGCTTGAAAGCTTTCTAGGCATATAGAAGATAATTCTTTTCCGTTAATTTTGATTTTTCCAGCATACTCGTCATATAACCCCATAATGAGTTTGGTTATTGTTGTTTTCCCACTCCCAGATGCTCCGACTATGGCAATTTTCTGTGAATTTTTCGCATTTAAACTAACATTATGTAATACTTCATTACCATTGGCTACATATCTAAAACAAACGTTATCCATCTCTATAGTGTTAACATTTTCTATAATGGCACTGCCCTTTTTCTTCTTTTCTTCTGATAACAGTATTTCTCTTAATCGGCTGATAATCTCAGCACACATTGTAAATTGCGGGAAATATACTGCTAATGAGATCATTGGTTTGATTATAAATGTCAAAACGGAGCCCATCGCTACTAATTTTCCTAGTGTCATTTGTTTTTCTAGTACAAAAGGACTCCCGAGTATATACAAAAGAATGGGAAAAAGTAAAGAACTTGTATTGAGTATCCCTTCTAACACCGAATTTGCACTTTCTCTTTTTTTCAATATATTGATATTTGTGTCAAAACTGCTTAAAATTTTTTTAGTAATATTTTTTTCCAATCCCGCACTACGAATAAGTTCTATATTAGATATTCCATCATACATAATACCTTGTAACGTACTTTGCTCAGCCATTAGCATTTTTGTTTGCTTTCTAATGCTTTTATTGATGCAAAGCAATAATAGTAATTCTACAATAGAAGCCCCTACAATAAACAAGGTTAGCTTTGCTGATAGCATCCCAGCTATTACGATACAGACAATTCCCGTTATTAAGTCTACTCCTATACCAAAAACAGAAGATGTTATAAGGTTATTTATTGTGTTTATGCTGTTTATTCTGTTTACAATGTCTCCACTTGAATGGTTGTGATAAAATGAGAGTTTTAAATTCATCAATTTACTGATGACTTTTTCGACCAGTTCTTTTGTAAAATCAGTCTGAAGCAAGACAATAAGACGTTTCCGTCCGATAGTAAACAAAAAATTCATAATGGCAATTAGCAAAATGGCTTCTAAAAATAATACGATATTTATGCCTTGGGACACAGTCATCTGATCCACTATATATTTTGTTAAAAAAGTGGCAAAGAAAACTAAACTTTCTAATAATGCGGTACATATGATACCACCAATAACAGCTTTCTTTTTAATCTTTATACCGGTGAACGCCTTCTGCTTAACAGTTTTATACTTGCTTAACTTGGGTTCAATAACTATTGCTATGTTTAGGCTCTTCTTTTTCAGAATGTCTATACTTACCTTTTCCCTCGAACCATTCGGATCTAAAACTGTAACTTTATTGTATTTATCATTAATGGTCTCTACTACTAAATAATGATTATTTTGAGTACAGATAATAAAGGGAGCATATTGGGATGCATCTTCAAGATTATTGTATTTGTATATTTTTACTGCAAAACTGTTTTCCTCAGCAATAGCCTTGATTTGAGCCGCACTCATCCCATCCCTTCCTATATCCAATGTTGTCAGAAATTGGGGATAATCAACTTTACACCCATAATAATCCATAAGCATAGCAAGAGATGCCGCACCACAATCCGTTTGTCCTAATTGTCTAATTAACTTTAACCTTTTATTCAAATCTAATCACCTTTGGTCCTTTTTTATATCAAGAAAAAGTACAAATTAAATGTAACCAATTTTCTCTGTTCTTAGCAAAGTTTAATTTGCTATTTTTACTGCATTCTCCTTGATGCTTCCAAGATATTGTTCCTCATATTCATTTGGAGACAAATATCCACAATGACTGTGAATACGTACTGTATTGTAAAATGTTTCGATGTATTCAAAAACCAATTTATATTCATGTGCATAATTGAAGATTTTAAATCGGTTGATCCATTCTCTCTTCAAGAGTGCATGGAAAGATTCGATGCAGGCATTATCCCATGGATATGCTTTCTTTGAATAACTACGTATCATTCCGTTGTTTTTGAAATGCTTTTGATACATACTGACAGCCTCTGTCACAGTGGAAGATCAGCGGTTTCTCAACGTTTCTGATACGTTTTGCTTTTTCAATACACTCCACTACGTGAGATGCCTCCAGTGTTTCACTCAACACCTAGGAAATGATTTTTCTCGAATACAGATCCATAATACTGGTAAGATACACAAATCCTTCAAAGTTCCAAATATAGGTGATATCAGAACACCAGACAGCATCCGGTTGAGCAGGATTGAATTCCTCGTTGAGGATATTTTTTAGTTTCTGGCTGAAATCAGAATCTATGGTTGTCTGGATATATAGTCTCACCCACTGGGCTTTGATTCCCATCTGTCGCATATAATTTCCGACTGTTTTTTCAGAAATAGATTCCCCGGATTTTCGCAATTCTGCTGTAATTTTAGGAGCACCATAGTTTTGATGGGAATCCTCGTAGAGCTTTTGGATTTCTTCTTTTAAAACTGCACGGCGAACAAACGTGTCCGAAGGAACCCGTTTCTTCCACGTATTCAGAAGTAACCGTGTAAAGAGTTTTTGTCAGTTTCCCAGAATACCGATTGCTTTTTTTAACACTTCGAGAGCATCCTTTGTATCTCGTAATTCACGTTGTAACCTGGCAATCTCTTTTGCTTCCTCACTTGCATAATTACCAGAACCACGAGTAGGAACTGAGCCTTTATGTTCCTTTGCTGCTTTCATCCAGTTTTTCAGTGCAGATTCACTGATTCCAAGATTCTCTGCTGTTTTGCGCAGTGTCAGTTCTGGATGATCCAATCGATACTGTACCGCTGTTACGGAACATTTTATTTGATGCCATAATCTGCATAATTCAGCAAATTAAAACTGAGCGTAGCAGAGCATCTCATGTTCTGCTTGATTGCCCTACATCATAGACAAAATCCGTGTCAATGGGGCATTTATGCCGGCGAAGCCCTTGCCATTGACATTGATTGAGTCTGTGATAGCTAAATTTATTTTGATGTACGAGCCGTCAGATAAAGTGCCGGTCAACACCGCATCCTCTTTAAACTGTTGGGAATATTTTATACCTTTTGCCATAACCATTCTCCTCCTTGATCTATGACTATCATATACTATTTATTGAAAATGGTCGTGTTTATTTTGTACTATTTATATTCTAACATCACTTTTTCATAATGAGACTGATAAAATTTCAGGTAAACTATTATCCATATGCCTTAATATCGCATATCCTATACCGGAAACGCCTATCATAAAGCTTGCATTTTCATAGGCTGTTGGTAACTCACATTTCCAATTTTTATCCAACACTTGTCCAATAATAAAGTTCCAGTAAGACTCACATTCTTTTACTCTGTCTGGACAATATTTTCTTACATAATACGCTAATATTTCAAAATTTCCGCAATTGCCGTGGCACAGACAATTGTTTTGCAAAATACCTGCATTGAAAATGGCCTCAGCCGCCTTGTTCATATCATTCAGAAGTTCAGTTTTAAGGCCTTCTGGTACAAAGTCATAAGCATACATCCTAGATAATAATATTCCTGCGGCACCATGGCACCACGCAATTGGATTTAATTTTTTTTCGCCGGAATCTCTGTTGAAGCCACGGTCATCTAACCAATTATTCAGTTGTTTACTGTATCTACTATTTTCATAGGCTAATGCTTGTTGGGCAAGAATCTTAAATTCGTCCAGTCCTGAATAATGCCATAACTTAAATAATGCCAAGCTTATCCCTGCATTTCCATGCGCGAATCCGGTTAGTGGATAATCTTCATGTGCAAATTTCCATCCCACTCCTACAGGACACTTCAATTTGCTCTTCTTTAATAGCCTACCAACCTTAATTGCAGTATCTAAATACTCTTTCTCTCCTGTTAGTTGATACATATTCAGCAGAACTAATATTGTTCCTGCATGCCCCATCAGCACCTCCTGATTCGGGTTAACCGAAAACATTTCTCTAACAATACTAAAATGTTTCTTTGCATAAGAAAGGTAGGTAATATCTAATGTTATCTTATAAAGTACTTGATACATATACATAATAGAAGCTTCTCCAAAAAAAGCACCATTTGCTAATGTTTGGGGCTTTATTTCTCCTGTGTACATCTTTTCCGAATAGCTTCTGAAATACTGGTCCAAGATATCAAATAGTCGTTTAGCTCTTTGGTTTTTAGAATTTTTTTTCAGCAACGCACACATAAATATTAAGATTCCTGCTAGACCATCATAAAGATAATCTCCAAGCGGCTCAAATGTCCATATGCCGTTTGTATTTCCTTCCATTGTAATGCCTAACCAGTTTACTTCTGACATTTCATCGTTATACACGGCCTTATCCAGTATATCTGAAGCAATTAACCCCGCTGCTTTCAAGAAATCTTCAGAATTATACTTAGGATCAGGTGATTTGCAAATCTCTTGTTTTGTTACTTCCGAATGGGCAGGAAGCGTAAATCTGCTCAGTAATAGCTGTATATACAGTAATTGCTTCTCTTTATCCTGCACATTCAGTGAACTAAGTTTGTCCGTAATAGACCTTATATTACTTTTTGTAAAAAACCCTTTAATTAGGGGCAATGCTTCAGATGATAACTCCTTATTCTTCGGATAATACCAAAAATATGGAATATCCCCTCTCAAAATTTCTTCTTGCTCCGCATCCACAAGTTGCTTTCTGATTTCATCATCCTTATCCATGTTTTTAAACAGGACACATAATAAAAGACATCTATCTACTCCATTTTGAAGAAAATCTGGATGATAGCTTAAGCTCAATATCATTTCATACTGCTGCGTATTGCGAACCAAATACCGTATTTCCATATTGTCATTATCTTCCAACACTTTAAGAAGCATACCTTTATTTTCAATAATAGCTTTATATGCGATGTCAAATCCTTTGGCAATAAAAGTGTGATATAAATTCACATCAATAGGTTTCCCGTCTATTGTGGGAAGATTATCTTTGTCCTTTGTTTTAGGATTTACATATTCTATATGCATGTTTGAAGTCCGCTCATCTACTATTCTGGGAATCTTCAGTGGAAATACTTGTCCTCCTTTTCCGCTCAGTGCACTCACGTCCACATCATATTTTGTACTATCTCCATATGTATGTCTAGGAAAAAGTCCTGAAAAAAGCACAGAATCTGATAACTGCTCCTTGATTTTTTCTAGCGCAGAATCCTGACGCAATATTTGATTAGAGTTACATAGTAAAGTCTCACAGTCCAAAAGGACTGGGTATTCATTCACTGCAATAATATTCTCAAAATGCAAATCCCCAGTATGTAGCACATATGTAAGAGCTACTAAAAGACCAAACCTCTGGTAAAATCTTTCTACCTCCAAATGGTTTTTACATTCTGAAGGCTCAATATATTCTTCCCACCCATATGATCCCCTATCCAATATTGTTCTATTTAAGCTTGTCAACTTACATTCTTCTTGTAATAAAGAATACATTCGTTCAAAGCATACTTCTGCCTTTAAGCTTCTTGGTTTATATACAATTCTATTACTATCGTCAAATGTTAAAATAAACACGGTTTGATTACCTCTATGCCTATCTGATTTTGCCGGACTCATATAAGTAATATTGTTAATCGACTTATCGCCTAACAATCCGCTTATGATAATATTTGTATCATCTTGAAGGCGTCTAAAAAGAGTTCTGTAATTTTTTGTTATTCTATACACGCTTTCTATAATCTCTTTACACATTACCGGATATATATTGAATAATTCTACTATATAACTTGGACTGGTCATAATGGAGTTTTCAAAGTAACGATATTCTTCCTCAGGATCTGCTCCGAATAATTTTCCTTTTTCCTTAAGTATATGCATCTCTTGAATAATCGCACGCATTGAAATTTCTGATAATAATGGTAATAATGTATTGCAGTAGCTATCTACTACGGCTTTATTCAAAGGGAAAAACTCTTTTTTCCAACATCTCTTTAGAAACTTAATTCCTGCACAAACACAACGATTGTAGAATGGTGAAAAAAAGTAATTTGATGGCACCATATTTTTTGAATTTTTGTTTTCAACAGTAATATCTTGATAGATAGAAAATAATTCCTCTATATTTTCAGGCTCTACATATGTGAATTCTTCTGTACTCAGAGTGTATTTGAACGGTGAATTTGCATTAAGCACATACCGTTCCATAACGTCAGACGATAAATATTCTTCCCAATATTTTTTTAGTTCTGGGTTAATTGTCTCTGTTTTTTCATAAACTCTTTCTCTCACATAGCTTGCTTTTTTCATAATTTCATGAAATTGTCCATAACTATTTTCCATAATGTGCCTCCAATTCAATTGATGACTTGTATCTGCCTTAACAAAAACAAAAACTGCCTTAACTTTCTCTACTTGTTAGTATGTAGCTGTTACCGTGTTACTTTTGCTTATTTACAGCAGATCAGTGTGAAGAACTGATCACACTCCACTGTAAATGTGCAGAATCCGCCGTTAGATCCTCTTACTTCACCTGCACCTGAGATGCTTCCAAGTTCCGCCTCATTTAATTCAGTCAATACGTTACCAGATACCTGTTTTGCCTTCTGCAACTCGTTGCTTCTAAGATTTTTCTTCATAATGTCATGTCCTTTCTTACTGCATAGATACTTGTTAAGGCAGATACAACTCATCAATTACTTATCTATAAGTCAAGTTTAGTCATATGGTTTTTCAAACATATAAGTAACGTAAAAACCGTGGACATGGCAATAATATTCAGCCATGCGGCCATCAAAACTTTCGGCTGGGAAATAGATTCGCCACCCCATAAAATAGTAAGTATGCTTGATACCGGATGCACTCCCGCCAATTTTTCACCTCCTGCCAAGCCTATGATTATATATATGAATTCTAAACTTGTTATTAAAACTGCGTTGGACTTGGTAATTTGTGTAATCAATATTATAGGAATCAATGACATAGGCGTCAGTACCGCTAAAGCACCGCTTTTCACCAAGATACCCATCAATATTTCAACACTGATTCCTGTCTTCAGCACAATCGCAAACAATAACATTACTGGTACTAATAGAACTAATATTATGAAGAGGACAAGTATATTTAGCATTACTTTAACGAACAGTAGCCGGTTCATACTAATGGGTATTTGAAGTATTTCTTTTATCGTATGGTACCTATATTCACAGCTTATTTGACTGATTAGCAGCATACCTGATAAAAATGGAAGGAGCATACTGATGACAGACATACATCTCTCAGTGAATTTGCCGAAGCTGTGAAACCCCGGCTCTGAGACAGAAGCAAAGTGGAAATAGACACCTATTAAACTGACGGCTGCTGCTAAAAAGCAAAACATTGCCAACACCATCTTTTTCCTTTTTATTTTAATAAATTCAGCTTCAAGCTGAGCCCGCATCATGATTCCTCCTTCCTATAAGAATTACCACTGATATCATAAATATTATGATGATGGAAGCACATCCCCAGCCTGCTTTGTATAAAGTGAGTTTTGAGTCATAGTGGATGATTGCCAGACTGGCGGTAAGGGGATAAATATTTACAAGTTTGGTGTTGGCTACAAAGATGCCGCATATTCCTACCGCAAATGCCAAAACAACGCCTCCTAAGTAATTATTTCTTTTCATTGATGATAGAAGAACGATTGGCAGCACTGACACATAACACCCAAAACTTGTCACAATAGTTCTAAAAAAATTAGTTGATATAGAAAAAAACGTATATCCCAGGAACTCTGAAATTATTATAGTTAATACAAAATTAGTTATAGCAACAATCAGCATGAGAAGAAAATTCGTTATAACTTTGGCTGCCATCATTTTTCGATACGTTACACCGACTACCAAATTGTTTTTCAGGGTATCATCTATATACTCCCTGTTTATCGTATATCCAGTCATTAACGTCAAAAGTGCCGGAAAAAATAAGGTCACATTGTTCCAGATGACACCGTCATTTAATTCCTGGAACCCACGCTGGGTACCCTCTGCTCCAAGAAGCTGTACCACCGCCAATATTACTGAGCAGAAAGAGCCCAATATCACAATACCTAAAATCGAATTTCTTTTTAATTTTATACACTCTGCTGCCACCATTTTAGGCATCGCTCACACCTCCCGATTATTTAAAATGACTGTTGTCAGACCAATGGATACCACACTCATAAGAACTATCGTTCCAATGCAATAGGGCAAAGTTACAATCCATTCTGAAATTTTTCCGTTTCCTGCAGTATTGATGAGCCGGGAGTTATTGGATATATGTGGCAACGCCCACCGGAATACCGTCGTCAGCGGCAGTGGCAGCCTTACCAATTTTAAAGATGATATAAAACAGACTATTGTGTATGCAATCGTAAAAACAGTCGGAATTATATGCTTCTTTGCTGCTAATACCGTAACAATATAAACCGGGAGAATGGAAAGTGCCACCATGAAAGACAGCAGGACCGCCATTCCTAATTTACTCATGACTGATGCATAATCCCCAAGAACTACGCCCCCTATGGTCACCGATACCATAGCGCCTATCCCATATAAAAAAGACATAAAAATCAGGAAAATAATCTTTGCCCACAGCATCATACCTTTTGATATGGAAGTTGAGAGCATATTTTTAAATGTCTGGTTATCATATTCCACATTTATGGAAGAGCTTGCAATAATCCCTAATACAATAGGAAGTATGAGGAAAAAACCAAATTCTATGGCAAACATAAATAAAATATCAAATGACAGTTTCGCTTTTACAACTATAATAGTTAAAGGAACCGGCAATATCCATGCTGCCAATAATGTACCCAAAACGAATTTTTTTCGTTTTACTTTCATAAACTCAGCCAATATGCACTTAAGCAATCCCCTCACCCCCTGTAATCCTTTTAAAGTAATCCTCCAGACTGTCATTACAGATACGGGTTTCAAAGACGTCTATCTCGTTTTCCATTAAAAATCTGTTAATTGTATTTGTCTCAACAATATTGGTCTGATAAACTTTCAAAATTGCTTCATCTTCCACTTTATACTGTTTAATCCCAAACTTCTGCTCAATCAGCATAGAAGCACGGGGTGAATCCGAAACTCTGAACAAAATATATTTCTGGTTTTTGTCCCTAAGCTTTTGTATACTGCTTTCCTCAATCAGATATCCGTTGTTAATGATTCCAATATCATCTGCAATCAAATCAATTTCTGACAGTATATGACTCGAGATAATAATTGTTTTTCCCCTTTCCTTACAGAGCTTTTCAAGAAATTCTCTTATTTCGACAATCCCTATTGGATCCAGACCATTGATTGGCTCATCCAAAATAAGTAATTCCGGGTCATGCATGATTGCGTTTGCAATTCCAAGCCTTTGCTTCATACCCAGTGAATAGCTGGAGTATAATTTTTTGTCCTTATAGGGAAGCCCGACAATTTCCAACGCTTTTTTTACTTCATCACGGCTCACAGTTCCCCTTAACATCGAAAAAATTTTAAGGTTTTCTGTTCCCGTAAGGTTTGGATAAAACCCCGGTGCTTCTATAATGGAACCAATCCGTGGATATATTTTTCTCTTGTTTTCATCGCATAAGCTTTTTCCAAATAAGGTAATGCTCCCCTCCGTTATCTTTGTAAGTCCAAGCATCATCTTCATAATTGTGGTCTTTCCTGCCCCGTTTCTTCCCAAAAGACCATATATTGTACCCGGTCTTACATGTAAATCCACATTTTTTACTACTGTCTGAGTTTCATATTTTTTTGTCAACCCATTTGTTTTAACTAAATACTCCATTAAACATTACTCTCCTTTTTTATATTTGGTATTATAGCACCCAAACCTTGCCAAAACCTTGCCAACTGATTATTTTTCCCTTAAAATAAAGAAAGCTGCCAAGGATGATATGCTCCCCCCGGCAACCTTTTTTATTCATTCTGTAATTGTTTGTTACTGTTCTTAAAAAACACAATTTTAAACCTCGTGAATTCTCCTTCCATGCTTTCCACATAAATAGATGCATGGTGCGCTGCCAATAGTTCCTTCACTATAGCCAGCCCCAATCCATTTCCCTCCATAGCCCTTGCTTCGTCACACTGATATAGTCTTTCAAAAATAAACGGAAGTTTCCCTTCTTCAATTCCCGTTCCCCAGTCCGTAATGTCTATACAAACCTTTTCATCCAAAATTTCCATATCCAGTTTCATCTTGTCCGCATCACTATGAACAACAATATTTTGAAACAAGTTGTTGATAATCCTTTCATATGCTATCTTATCCAGAAACATAGAACACTCCGTCTCGGGGATTTGAAACTCATATGTTATTTCTTTCTTTTCAAACACATTAAGCCAGTCCAATATTATAGTTCTCGTCAATTCCACAATATCAAGTTTCTGGAAATGAAATACCTTTTCCTTTGCATCCAATTTCACCCATTCAAACAAGTCATTTGTAAAATCTTTTAACTGGATTGCCTTCATAAGTGCAATATTCACATATCTGTCCCGTTTTTCCTCTTTTACCATGCGACCATCAATTGCTTCAAGATAACCAATCAATGATGCCAGTGGAGTCTTTACATCATGTGAAAGTCCGGTCATCAACCGTTTATATGACTGTTCGGATATCTTCTGCTCAATAATTCTATTTTGCATAATTTCTACAATTTCATTGATTTCATAGCAGATTTCTCTTATTTTACCAGCTTTCTGTGCCAATATCCGTCTGTTAAGGTTCCCATCCTTTACGTCCGCCAGTACGTCACATATAGTATCTAATTGCCGATTTGTTTTTACCATCCCTGAGCATAAAATAAAACAGACAATGAACAATAAACTGCAAACAAGTATTAAAAAAGTAACCATATTTTATACCTCCGTACTGAATCTATATCCCACACCCCTTATCGTCTGGATGTACGACGGACTGCTTTCATCCAATTCTATCTTTTTTCTGAGTTTACTTATAAAAGCGATCAGGTTATTATCATCAAATGAATATTCTTCTGCCCATACCTCTGCATATATTTGCTTCTTGGTAAATGCTCTTCCTGGATGAGATGCCAAAAAAGCCAATAAGTTGAATTCCTTATTTGTTAATTCTATCGTTTTTCCGTCCACATGAACGACTCTCGTCTCTAAATTAATACTCAGGTTTTTAAACTCTATCTTGCTTTTTTGTTCAGTCTGTTCGCTAAAAACAGTATAACGGCGAATTAGGGAATATACTCTGGCTTTCAATTCGTTCATCCCAAATGGCTTAGTCAGATAATCGTCTGCTCCCAACCGAAGCCCAATTACCTTATCCACTTCCTGGTCTTTAGCTGTTAACATTAGAACCGGTATGTTACTATTTTTCCTTAATCCTCCCAGTATTGTCAACCCGTCTATTTGGGGGAGCATAATATCTAAGATTACTAAACTATACTCATCCTGCAGCTTTTTCACTTTCTGAAATGCCAAATCACCAGAGCATACATAATCTACCGCAATTTCTTCCTCCTCTATACATTCTTTTATAAGATTGCACAGTTCTTTGTCATCATCAATTAAAAGGACTTTATTCTTCATAATACACTTACTCCCTTTCATATTTTTAAAACTTTTTATCAGATAATAACACCCATCAAAAGAAAAAACAATAGGTTCGCCCCGCCCCATTACTTATGTAGATTATAGCAACAGTTCAGCCAATCAACAACTTGTTTCTTTCCGTTTGACTCTTTGTTGCTCCTGTTAATTTAATATCCCATAGTAGAGCTAAAATCAATAGGATAGGATAACATCTCTCCCTCACAGCGTCATCGGAGTTTTCTTCCACGGTATAGACAATCCCTCCTTCGTACCGTTCCACAATCCCCACATGATTCGACTCACCATCTCCTTCCCAATCAAAAAAATACGGGTTCCGGCAGTTGAAGGCATACCATGACCAAAACTTTTGCCCGTTTTTGTCTCCCAGTTGAGTCTTTGCAATGGTCACGATCTGCTCATTTAATAATCTAGCAAGCAAACCTCCCCTCCCACCGGAATAATTCCAAAGCACATGAGGCTCATACTTCGGCTCGTCATACCAGGATGCCTTACTCCTGCGAAAACTGCAGGATATTTTCCCACCCGCATATTCTGTGACAAATATGTATTATGTTCCCGATTCCATTAGGAGATTAACCATTCTCCCTTTCTTCCACTGTTACAGCCATATCTACTTGATATCCCCTTTGCTACAATAAATATTTTTACATACATTACTCCTACATTTTCACTTTTTAACTCAATATTCAAAACGAAATTATCCTTATCAGGCTTTATCAAATCAAATTCTTTTCCAATCTGCTCTATCGTAAATGAAGCAAAAAAATTCTCAAAATTCTTTATTTCAATATTTATATCTAACAACAAGTCAACAAGCGTTTTTATCGCAGCAAACTCCTGTACTTTTACAGCTAACTTTTTTGATCTTTGTGACAAAATATTTTCAAATTCAGTAGCCATATCCTCTTGTATTCTTGAATATGTATATATATTTACCGCTTCCATATTCCCTCATCCTCTGCATACCATTCAAATTTATTTACAAATCAATCTTTCTTCCCATCTATCAAATCATAACTCATATCCAAAAAATCTAAGATTTTCGCCTCGCTTACGGTTCCGTCCAACAACATGGTGATCCAGTATTTTTTATTCATATGATAGCCCGGTAAAAATCCATAGGTCTCTGTCAACAGTCCAACCATATCTGGATCACACTTTACATCAATGATGTCGACTTTCGTATCTCCTTCTAATCCCAGTTTGGATTTTTCAACCTGCATCAACACCGCATACCATTTTCCATTCGGATGGCGAAGCACCGCACTTTCCGGTGATTCCTTCCATAGATACTCCGGAACGGTTCCATATTGCTTCTTCACATATTCATAAATTTCTTCCCGTTTCAACTCATCCACTCCCCAGTTCTTCTATATTGATCAATCAAACGATTGTACTTTTCGTATTTTAACAGGCAGGACATCTGCCCTGCCTTCCTTTCCTATTATAGCATTGTTATTCAAACGCTACAATTCCATCTGTCACTCATTTTTTCTGTTTCTAATAAACCACCATCCCATATCCCATAATGGAATCGGAACGGATTGCATAGCTTCTTTCTCTTACCGCATCCCCGGAGTTTCCTTCTACGGTATAAACGGTTGTTCCGTCACAGCGTTCCACGATTCCCACATGGTCGCATGTTCCATCATGATCCCAGTCAAAAAAGATGATCGCACCGGGACTTGGCATACTGCCAGCCCCCTGCCATCTTCCCTGGTTTTGGAACCAGTTCTTTCCATCCGTACAAAGGGAAAACTTGGGTACAGCGCCACGTTGAATGAGTCCTGCCTGATCTGCACACCAGGACACGAAGCAGGCACACCATTCCTCCCGGCTGTCAAATCCATACCATGACCAGAACTTCTGGCCGCCTTCATTCCCCAACTGGCTTTTTGCTATGGTCACCATCTGCCCATTTCCAAAAAGTCCGGCAAACAATCCCCCGCCGGAATAATACCGAAGCACATGGGGTACATACTCCGGATCGCCATAGCCTGACCAGCCATGGGCGGCTGCCTGTTCCTGGGAAAACTGCAAGGCATTGGCTTCACTATAGCCGCCATGGTTTCGGATTGCCCATGAGATATACCCATTCCCGTAATTATAGCCCTGTAAACTAAGTTTTAGCTTGTCCATATCCTGTGGGCTTTCACACCCGGCTTCCCGGACACAATCCGCATAATACTGTACGCCCACCTTGATAGAATAGTCCGCATCCTGGATTGCACCGGGTGTATTAGGATACTGGGTATTATACGGACACTCGCTGGCCTGCATGGGATCCGTTCCCCTGCCGCCACTCTCCTGCATCATGATCGCCTGGATGACAGGGACATATTCCGGGATTCCAAATTCACTGGCATATCTCTGAATGGCAGGTGTATGTGCCAGCACTTCTGCACTTAAAGCCTCACTGCTCTGGGAATTTCCCAAAAAGGCTGCACCACCGATAATCCCCACAATCAAGATCAAAATAACAAACACTGCACTCCCGCCTGCCATCAATGCCGCAAACGCTGCCTTTACTGCATGGGCGGCAGCTTCCGCCATGGCTTTCAGTCCTCTGGCAGTTGTTTTGGCTGTCTTGGCACTTTGTCTTGCTGCCTGGGCAGAACCCATGGCAGCCCGTTTTGCTTCCCTTGCCGCCCTCATGGATGTCAACGCCTGCTTTTTTTGTAAGATTGCCTGGGTTTTCACCTTCTGAGATGAAACCGGGGACGCTTTCACCATACGAGGCGCTGTTTTTACTGCCCGGTTTCCGGCTTCCTTGATCGTTTTCTCTGCTTCCGGCTTGACCTTGATGCTCCGTTTGGTTCCTGTTCGCCCTTTCTTTGCTCTTGCCTGCTCTGTCCGGGCAGATGTCCCACCGTTTCCAGTTTCCCCGTCCAAAGGGGCGGCAACCGCTTCTTTCTGCTTTTGTCTTTGTTCTTTTAACTTTTCATAGGTTTTCACTGCCAGCTTCTTTCCGCCACGATAGGCTGCAGAAGCGCTTTCTTTTCCAGCCCGCTGTTCCACTCGTTCGATCCGGTTTCCGGCATATTCCACCGGAGATTCCTCCCCGGTTTCTCTTCCTACCTTGTCTGCCGCCATCCGGGATTTTTCTTTCGTCTCCAGCATGGCAGAACGCACCAGTTCTTTAGGAAGCCGGGAGGCAGGATTGCGGATCTTCGGGTTCTGATCCCGTACCTTTTCTTTGATGTCTTTCACACACGCACCTCCCTGTACCGTCTTACCGTTCCATGCCCGGTTTCTTTTGTCTCTTCTGCTGTTTTTCCAGTTTTTCCAATTCTTTTACCGCTTCCTGTACCAGTGGATGATTGGCATAATAGGGAACACAGGACAATAGTTCCTTTCCCCTTTCACCCGTTGCTAATGGATACTCCCCTTCGTTATAAAGAGGATCGTCTGCATGATGCAGGGAAAACTCCAAAGACGGAACCATCTGAGGGGAACGCTTACAAAATCTCCGGTAATGTCGGAAGGCCTCTTTTAAAGAAGTGCATTCGATGCATTCTCCCATTCCATGGAGTTCCCCGCACTCCGAAGCAAGAAAGGTAATGGTTGTTTCTTCTCTCATGTCTCTCACCTCCCTTTGGAAAACGCTCCTTTATCGGATCGCTGCCTTCTGTTTTTCTTCTTTTCCAAACGGATGGGGTGCTGTTTCCTGCCGAAGCTCCTGCAAGGTATCTTTCAAAGATGCCTGTTTCTCTTGTCTTTCTTCCAGCTTCCCGATCTGCTGTTGTAGCCTCTCCGTTTTCTGTTCCAGCTTATGGATGCTCCGCATGGATTGGAATAATACCTTCTGTGTTTGAAAGAGGATCCCCTGTTCCGGATTTCGCTCTGTGATCCTTGCGGTATCTTTTCCCTGCATTTCCAAAAATGCGTTTTTCAGATGCCCTTTGGCAACGTGCAGTTCCTCCGCCATACTTCCCAAACGGTCAATCTTTCGATCCATCGACAGCATCACTGTATGCAGAGACGATTGGATTTTTTGCAAGCCTTGGATAAAATGCATTCCTTTGACCGCAGAGGCAAGAGCATCTTTGCCTTTTTCTTTCAGATCAAACACTGCCTGTTCTGCCCGTTCCACAAACTTTCTTTTGAATGTCCCTACCTGAAAACGGAGCATTTTCACCTGATGTTCTGCTTTCTGGATAGTGTCCACCGCAAAGAGTTTGATCTTGCTTTCCTGCATCACGCCCAATTGCTTCTTCACCTCTCCCAGTTCCTTTAGGACAGTTCCCAGCTGCATTTCCATGGAATCGATATGATCTGCCATGCGGATCACATCCCCTTTTTCCTGCTCCATGCCCTGTTGTTCCAAAAGCTCCAGCAATGCCCGGATACTGTCTTGCTCCCGAAGCGAACCTCTCGTTTCCTGCTTTTCCACTGTTTTTCCTGCTTCCATCTACATTCCCTCCTTCCTAAAAAGATGCTGCTGAAAAACGTTCAGCAGCATCCCACAAGATATCTTTTTTACTAGCATTCCCCTGGTTTCGTTGTCATCAAACGGTACAGCTTCGTGTTCTTCGGGAAGCTGTTCTCAAATGGCACCAGATTCCCAGAACAGCGGATCAGCCCTTTCCCTGCGCCTACATTGGTGATATAGGATAACTGGTTCTCGGAAATATTCAAAAGGGATGCCAGCTCATCCCGGTCTGTGGTCGCCTGGTTCAAAAGGATCAAAAACTCGCTGTTTGCCAACATCAGCCTTGCCGTATCCGATTTCAAAAGTTCCTCCACATTCTGCGTTAAACCTGTGACAAATCCCTGGTATTTACGAATCCTCTTGTAGAGCCGGTAGAAAAAGTCGGCGCTATATTGATACCGGAATAATAAATAAAACTCATCCGCAAAGATCCAGGTGGTCTTTCCTTTCTTCCAGTTCTGGATCACCCGGTTGAAGATACTGTCCAAAGTCACCAGCATCCCAAGGGGCATGAGCTGCTCTCCCAGTTCCCGGATGTCATAAGCAATGATGCGGTTCTTCGTATCCACATTCGTTTTCTGTGCAAAGGTATTCAAGCTTCCATTGATAAACAGTTCCGAAGACAGGGCAAGCCCCCTGGCTTCCTCTTCCGGCTGGAGCATGAGCTGTCGGTACAGATCCTTCAAGGTCGGCACTTCGCTTTGGTAACCGCTTCGGATATATTCCCGGTACACATCTGCGGTACAGCGGTCCAGGATGGATTTTTCCTTGGCGGACAAGTTGCCAGCTCCCACCAACTGTTCAAACAGGGACAGGATAAACTCCGACTTCTCGATCAGCGGATTCTTGTCATTGCCATAGGCAGAGTCCATATCCAGCGCGTTCAGATGGGTATGGGACGTTGCAGAAATGGAGATCACTTCCCCGTTCAGTGCTTCCACCAAAGAACCAAATTCCGACTCCGGATCTAAAATGAGAATGTCATCTTCCGTAGACAAGGCAAGATCCACGATCTCTTCTTTTGCTGAGAAACTCTTTCCGGAACCGCTGACACCCAATCGAAAGGAGTTTCCATTCAATAACTTCCTCCTATCTGCCACCAGCATATTTTTACTCACCGCATTCTGCCCATAATAAATGCCGCCCGGCTGCATGATCTCCTGAGTATGGAAGGGGATCAGCACTGCGGTGGATTCTGTGGTCAGGGTACGAAGGGCATTGATCTTGCGGATGCCATAAGGCAGTACCGTATTGAGCCCATCCACTTGCTGCCATTTCAAGGTTGCCATCTGACATAAATGCTTTCTTGCCACCGATAAGATGCTCTCTGTATCCGAATCCAACTGTTTCCTGCTGTCTGCCATATGCACCATGGTGAGGATGCCGAACATCATCCGCTGATCCCTGGTGGTCAGGTCATCCAGCATCTCTTTAGTTTCCTTCCTTTGCAGTTCCATATCATAAGGCACAATGGCAGAAAAGTTATTGTTGGCATTCTGGCGCCTCTGCCAGTTGGTCACATTGGTCTCCACACCCAGCAGACGGTTCTGGATCTCACGCACCGCTTCGTCTGTGGGTACCGGGAGGATATCGATAGACAGCATCAAGTCCCGGCTTAGATCGCACAGTTCCGAGATCATGTCATCCTTGACATAACTGGCATAATCCTGCATATACAAAACCCGCCCGAATCGTTCATTGATCTTGAAGCAGTCTTTGGAAAATTCCATGGATTGGGGACAGATCCAGTCCTTGAAACTGCTCCCCTTTTTGGCAAACGCCTTCATATCAAAGGGAAAGCACTGGGGTGTATCTGCCTGGAAAAAATCCCGGAAGATCTGCAGGCGCTGTTCTGCATCCAGTTCTTCTCCCACAGAAGACAGCTTGCTCAGATGGGTAATGATATCTGTCCCCACTCGTGCAAAATACGTCCTTGCTTCATCAATGTTCTTTTTATGGACACTGACGGTCAGATACCGTTCCTGATAAATGCTGTTGTTGGTGCCGCTGACTTTGGATAACAGCATTTCGTTATATTCCTTTCGGTATTCATCCAATCCGTCCTCTTTCATCGGCAGGAGCAGGGATGCTTCAAACTCTTCTTTATTGATCCGTCTGTTGTTTAAAGTGATCTTTGCCGCCGCACCGGAATCTAAGGCATTTAACAGTTCACTGTAATCCAAGAACATTTCCGTCTTATCCTCTTTGCTTGCGATGGCATAGTTGATATCGGAAAACCGGAAGGTCTTGGAAAATTTTGTCCCGGACTGGAATACTCCATCCGGCCAGATCCGCCGGATCGGGATCGCCTGTTGGACAGACCTTGGGACTTTGAATCTCTCTCGGTCCATTTTCAATGCCTGCTGTAAGGTTTTAATCAAACGCACCACTCCTTCCCGTTTTCTTTTTCTGTTTCATCCGTTTCTTTTTTGCCCGCTGTTCCCTTTTTTTCATAAGGGCTGCACCATCCCCCTGGGACTTTTCTCCTAGGGCCAGCGTTTCTTCCATGCAGGCATGGTACAGATCTTCACTTTGGAACAGCAGCCGCTTGGGGTATAAAAATTCAGACTTGATATACGCCCAGGCAAACTGCTCTGCGGTCATGCCATGGTACTGGAAGAACCCGCAGGCTGCGAAAGGCGCAGCGCCTAAGATGCACAGCCACCCGGTCATCTCCTGTCCCACATAGTTTCCCAGACCAAAATAAATCCCTACTGCCACAGCGATGGCGAGCAGGGAAAAAATACACTGGCGCAGGTTCAGTCCCATAAACATGGATTCCTGATAGTTTCGGATCTCTTTATTCATTTTTACTTCCATATGCTTCTATCTCTCTCTTTCTCTTTTCTTTTTTCCTGTCGGTTTCCCCTGTTCTTTTGGAATGTCCAGTCCCCATTGTCTGCAAAATTCTTCCACCCCTTCCCGGTCATACCGGGCGAGTCTTGAAAGGTCAAATGCCACCGGAGTGTAGGTGGAAAATCCTGAATGGGCTTGTCCCGGCAACACCTTTCCCAGCCTGTTCTCTTGAATGAAGGCCAGCTTATCCCTGGTGAAATCACCGCTTACAAATGCCTCCTGGGGCTTCAGCCCGTACCTATCCGGAAGATTCACCGTTAAGTCATCAAATAATTCCAGCTCCCCTTCCCTTTGGCTGTACATCAAAACCGCAAGCCCATTTCCATAAGCGTAGCTGGACACTTTCAGAGTGATCTCTTCCTTACCAAATTCCCAATGGAAAGGCAAGGTATCGCTGCTTTCCTGATTTTCATTTTTTTCATATATTTCTTTGCACATAGTTTTCCTCCTACAATCCCATCATTTCTTTTACGATCCGGTCAGATGCTTTCACCGCACCCACCAGCACCAACAGGTTAAACACCAATTCCCCTACATAGTTCCACACAATGGTCACTGCACTTAAGGACGTATCTCCAATGGCTGGTGGACTGGCAGAATAAACGGAGAAAATGATACAGGCCAGTGCAATGATCGCCCCTTCCAGACATACCCCTGCATAGGACTTGATAAAGTTCTTTCCCACCGACTGGGAGGGTTCTCCCGCAAAGGTGGAAATAGGGATGGGTGCAATGGCAGTATACATATACAGCTTGAACATCCTTCCATATACCGTAAGGATCATGATAAAAGACAGCACTGTGATCAGAAGGCTTCCCAGCAGCGTCACGATCCACAAGGGAATGGATTCCAGCATGCCTACCGCTTCGATCTTTTCCACGATCTCTGCCGGAAGCTCTGTCACACCCCCGTTTGCCATCCCCGACTGTGCCATGATGGTAGACACGATCCCCTGTACAATGGAAAACAGGGCTGTCATCAATTCCATGCCATACATGATGGCGCCTTGTGCCAGTGCAAACCGGATAAAGGCTTTGAGGGCATGTTCCGGCTTCTTCATGTCTGTAAAGCTGCCACAGGTCTTGACGATCCCGGCTGCAAAAAACAACACCAAAAGCCCATACCCAATGGCGGTCAAAGCCCCGTTGATCCCAGTGATGACACTCCAGATCGTCCCGCCCTTAAAGGATTCCGGGCTTTGGGTAAGGAGCGTCCAGATTTCTGCCAGCTTCTCATTCCAGGTGTTCAGTGCAGAGTTTAGGTTCTGCACGATCCAGTTATCACTCAAACAGTCTCACCTCCTTTGCCGGGGCAGGAAGCTGTCCTCCCTGCCCGCTTCTTTCTCTTCCTGCTACCCAACGATCAGGTCCAGGATCTCTTTTGCAAAGGTGATGATGACACCGCCTGCCAGCGTCAGAAACCCGTTGGCTCTCTGGCTGGGATCATGGCTCTTTAAACTCAACCCTACCTGCACCACACCAAATCCCAGTAAGATCAAGCCGATGGCCCGGATCAGGGAAAAGATAAAGGTGGACAGGTTATTGATGACCGACAGGGGATCTCCGGCTGCAAGCACCGGGATGCCTCCTACCGTCATGGACAACACCAGTGCCACATAAAAGGCAAAGGGATATTTGGGTTCTTTTCCCATACGTTTTAATGTAGTGGCATGGTTTGCTGTCTGGTTCTTTTTCATTTCATTTCTTTTCTTCAATGGCATTCCTCCAATCAAAAAGACTGCTCCCTGCCGAGAAGTTCCTCCGCTGAGAGCAGTTCATAATCATCCAGTCTCCTGGTATCAATGGTGACATCTTCATGGGACAGAGGAGCCTTCGCATAATCATAAGGCGGCGCCCCTCCATCCTCCGTATATTTCACATTCACATGTTTATGCAGATCATATTTCTCATCCAGAATGGGGCGTTCCCCACGCACCAGAAGCACTGCCTTGCGGTTATCCAAAAGGCGTACTTCATCGGGTGTCAAAAGTTCCCTGCCGGACTGCTGGAAATTCACCGAATAGCTGCCACTCCTTCCCTTGGTCTGCCCATAGGTGTTGGTATCCAGTGTTTCTTTCCCCAATAGTTCCGAGACATATTTATGCCCCTCTTTTTCATTGCCTCCCAGATATAAAAACTCATCTGCATTTCCGATGAGGCTTTCCCAGCTGTCCTTAAACAAGGCTTTCATCTGTGCGATGTTCTGGATGATGATGCTGCAGGAAATTGCGCGCGACCGCATGGTTGCCAGAAGCTTATCAAAGTCATCCGGCAGTGCCACGTTTGGCCACTCATCCATGATGCAGTGTACTGGGATGGGCAGTTTTCCATGGTATTTCCGGTCCGCCACATAGTAAAGGGTCTGGAACAGGTTGCTGTAGATCATGCCTACCAGATAATTGAGGCTAGTATCCGCATCCGGGATACAGCAAAACAGCGCCACCTTTTTCTCCCCGATGCTGTAAAGATCCAGTTCATCGGTACAGGTCAGATTGGCGATCTGTTTTAAATTGAACGCAGCCAGACGGACACCTACGGAGATCAAGATAGACTTTGCGGTCTTTCCTGCCGCCTGCTTGTAAATGGCATACTGCTTGACTGCAATGCTTTCCGGATTGCGCATCTCCAAACGTTCAAACAGGATATCTAACGGAGACTGATATTCTTCATCGTCCTCTTTCACTTGGGCAGAACCTAACATTTCCATGATCATGGAGAAGTTCTGTTCCTCCGGCGGCGCTTCATGCAGAAGGTACAGCATAAGTGCCTGCAGCAAGGCAGTCTCACTTTTCTCCCAGAACGGATCCGAGCTTTGCGCCCCCTTTGGGGTGGTATTGCGGATCAGGTTGTTGATGAGCTTTAGCACATCCTTATCATCCCGCACATAAGCAAAGGGATTGTAGCAAAAAGAAGTCTCCGGGTTAATAAGGTCAAACACCCGGACTTCATATCCTTCCCTCTCCAGCAGTCCCCCGGTTTTCCGAAGAAGCTCTCCCTTAGGATCGGTGACCACCATGGAACAGTTGCACTGCATGATGTTGACAACTGCGTATGCCCGGCTTTTTCCCGCACCGGAACCGCCCACCACCAAAACATTTAAGTTTCGTTTGTGCTTATAGCAGTCCAAGCCCATGCGGAAGTTCTGGGTTAAAATCAGATTCTGGGTGTACCGCTTATCCCGGTAACGCTTGCAGATGGAAGCGGCATCGCCCCACTTGGCAGAGCCATGCTCCACCCCTCTTCGATAATTTCTCTTTTGGGAGTAATAAATACCGATGCCTAACGCATAGGCGATTGTGAATGTGAACACACACCGCAGCGTGTACGGTGTATAAGAAATAGAAAAAGGCTGATCCAGTTTTTCGGTCAGCACTTGTAAGATCTGTAACAGATTGCTATCTGGTTTTATGGCACAGGCAGTGATAGCTCCCGCCCACCAGACAACGGGCAGAAACAGCACCCACACCCAAAGGTCCGCACGTTTCCATGCTACCTCTGCACTCTTCGCTCCTTCTTCGCTTTTTCACGCTTTGGCACTTCGTTTGCTGGTCCGTCTATCCTATGAAAAGAATCCTCTCCGGGGATCAGGGCAAGGCTTCTCCCGTTCTCCCAGTGCATGTGTATCTGTCCGGCATCGTCAATAAACTCCACCGTTCCCTGTAATCCCGGCGACATCCCCGGCTCATCCATAAAGTCCAGGCAGAGCCTTGTTCCTTTGGGATACCGCATTCGTAATTGTTCCACTTGTTTTTGATCATATATCCTCATAGACATCCCTCCCTTCTGCTACCAGAAGAAGTGCCTGCTGGCGTTTGGTTTCATGACCTTTAAGATCACGCTGTCAATGCCATCACTGTACCTGCCCATGGCCAGATACTTGTCCCGCAGCCGGTTGAGGGCATTGCGAAGTTCCCTCTGTTCCTCTGTGGTGATGGGAAGCCTTTTCTCGGAAAGCTCATAGGCTCGGACTTTCTGCAGCATGGCTTCTGTTTCCGGGTGAATCATTCCCCTCTGGCTCTGTGCTGTCAGTTCATCTTTGAGTGCCACCGTAAACATATTTTTCATGATGTTATCCGTTTTCAAATAGTAATCTGCCATCCTTGTTCCCTCCTGTCTTTGTTACACCCAACATACCACAAGACCTTCTCAATAGCTATCCCTACTGCCAAACTTTTTCAGAACTTATCGTTCCGGCTGTTTCTCTTTTTTCTCCTTCTTCGCTGGCTGCTTAGACGGTTCCTCAAAGGAAAAGGCATCCTTGGAAAAGGTCTGCTCCTGTTCCCCGAAATTCCGTTCCATATGGTTGCGGATAGTATATGCCGCCTGCCGGACATCATTTAAAAATCCCCGCAGTTCCTGTGGATCTTTCTGTCCGTTTTCCTGCATCTCTGCCACTTTTCCAAACTGGAAGCCGGACACTTCTGCCCCATACCGCTTGCCGATCACATAAGCGGCGCAGTATGCCTGGGCATTCACCTTCTTCCTTGCATAGTTCCCATCGTGCTGATCCAGGGCGGCACAGGCCAGTTCCCGGTTCACTGCATGGAATGTTGTATGCTCATCCATCCCGTTTCGCACATAGACGGTGCGCTGTTTCGGGATATACTGTGCCTGAATGCCCTCCGGCAGATTGTCTGCGATCTGCATCCGCACTGGCTGATCCTTTAAGACTGCCTGGATCAGTTCTTCCATGGAACGCTGTGGACGTTCCTCCAGCGGTTTTCCAGACATCTGGCTGATGTCAAACCCTTTGCCGATGGCATAGCCTGTCCGCATCTCCCCGTCTTTTTCATATTCCGTACTGACCATATAGGTGTAGCCATGCACCCCGGATTTGGGAGAACGGTGTTCTTTTTTCCAGTAATCATAGGATTTTACCATTGTTGCCTGTGGATTCTGTCCGTAGATAAGCAGAAGGTTCGGGGTTTTCTGGGTATTACATTGTGCCATAAAATCTAAAAATCCCTTTAAAGAGTCCCCGTTTTGGAACACCGCCTGTGCCTGGGCATCTACCTCTGCCCACACCTCTTCCCTCTGCTGTTTTTTCATGGCTGCGTATTCTTCTTTTGATAACTGCTGTTGTGGAGTTTTTTCTTCCCCTGCTCCACCAGGGATCATATTCGTTAAATCCATAGCCTTACCTGCCTTTCACTTTTTTCTTCTTTCGCTGCTGGTTTCTCGGTTTTCGCCGACTCTTCTGTGTCTGCCTGCGCTGTTTCTGCTCGGCTTCGATCTTCTTTAATTCCTGCCGGACAGAAGGTTTCTCCCCTTTCCAGCTAGTTTCCTGCCCGGAAAAAGAACCGCTGCTGTGCGAGGAAGGTCCGGACAGATTCCCTGCCTTCTCCGCCTGGGTAAAATTTTCTCCTGAAGGAGAGCCTTCCCCTACCTCAAACAGACGCTCTTCTTCATTCAGCTCAAACTCAATGGTGCCTTCCGGCAATACCACCGTTTCGGTTTTCACCGGATGCTCTTCTTTTGCTTCAGTTTTCTCGGTAAATTCTGCATCGATCACACGCCCTGTTTCCCGTACTGGTGCCTGTTCCACAACCGCTTCTCCGGCTTCGGATTTTACAAAGTCCAGATTCATCTTGTCCAGCACCCTGTTCACCTTCGCTGCATCATCGGAAAACACCATGATCTCAGAAAACTGTGGGTTCTTCTTATCCCGGATGACTACATACAAAAGCCCCCTGGATCTGGCTTCCCCTGCAAACTCCCGCAGCCTGTCATGGGGAATGGTGAAAAATTTCATGGCCCGCTGTTCCTTTAACATCCGAAGCAGGCTGGTCTTCCCCCTGGTCTTTTTCTGGTCCTTCAGCACCGCTACGATCAGCACCGCCAGATTCTTTGCAATGCTCCCGCTGATCCGCAGGGTGTGTTCCATCCCTTCCATGGAATACCGGACGATCTGATCTGCCGCATCACCGCCATAGTTCATACGCACTCACCTCCTTACCGCTTCCGTTCTTCTTCCCTTCGTTGTTTCCCGGACGTTTCCTGTGCCAGTTCCTGTTCCTTTGCCCTCCTGAATCGTTCTTCCATCTCTTTCGACTGGACTTCGATCTGCTGGCTGAAACGGATCTTTTTCCGAAGTTCTTTTAATTCCCTGTTGATCTCCTGAATGCGCATACCACCTGCTTCTTTTCGGTATAGCGTCCTTCGTTCCTTTATCAAGGAAAGAACCTGTTCCTCCAAAGGTTTCCGGTATGCAGCCAGCTCTTCCCTGGTATTGATCCCTTCTTTTTGCAAAAATTCCATCTGCCGGATGCGAAGATCCAACCTCCGGATGTCTGAACGTACTGCATAGGGAATCCGCTTCGGTTTTTTGGGAAATATGCCCATCTGGTATAGATACGCATAGTAAAGTTTCTGCAATCCTGTAAGGTTCCTCTTTGGGAACTGCATCTGTGGTTTTCCATAGATCTGTTGGATTTTCGGACGTAAAATCTTCTCCCGGATTTCCGTCTCCCCATATCCTTTTCCCAAGGAACGCAGACGGACATATCTCTCCATATCCGGTGTCTTTAATGCCGGATACTTCCGGTTCAGCTTCCAGGTATAACCCCGCTTCTCCATTTCTTTTACAAACTGACTCCAGGAAAAGCTCACACCAATAGCTTCCCGGATATCCATGCGGATGGCAGTCCTCCAGGTAGGTTTCCCTTCCGCTTCTGCTTTCCACTGGGCATAATGCATGGCTTTCCCCTGATTCGTCTGGATCACGGAAAGACCGTATTTCCTGCATAAGTCATCTGAAATCCGGCGCACTTCGGTAAAATAACTTTTGGCATTGCTGTGGTATTTCTTCCCATCCGCCATGCGCACCGAATTCCATACCAGATGGTTGTGATAATGACTGGTATTCAAATGGGTCGTGATCACCACCTCATACTGCCCTTTCAATAACTGCTCTGCCAGTTCCTGTCCGATCAGATGTGCCAGTTCGGGGGATACCTCCCCTTCTGCAAAACTCTGTACCAGATGGTATCCCTGCACCCCGTCTTTCTTATGGAACCGTTCTTTGGTCTTTACCATGTCTGCATAGGCAGTTTCACAGGTACACCCCATGGCATCCTCAAAAATGGTTTTCTCTGTTTTTTCCCGGTTTAGGGCATAATCAATGGCTTCTTCTAAAGAGCCGGCGCTCTTGGTGGTCTTCGTCCGGTCCTTCACATAATCAATGGAACGGTCCAGGCGGTGGACGGGGAGGACGCTGGTATATGCCATCTACCATTCCTCTTTCACCAGACGCCAGGTCTCTTTGGAGATCCGCAGCATTTCCTGTACGCTGGCTTCCCCTGCCATTCCAGTACCATTGGCGACATGGGCCAGCTGGTTGGCATTGTTACAAAGCCCCGCAATCTTCCGAAGAAGTTCTGCATGATGCTCACAGGGCTTTGTCTGGAGCTGTGCGCCTAAGATCAGGGAACGTAAAAATTCCTCCCTGCTTAGTCCACTCTTTGCCACCTGTCCGTCCAGATGCCGAAGTTCCTTTGCATTCAACCGTACCGGAACCACATGGTTTCGTTTTCTCATCCGACCACCTACCTTTCCTTCTTTTCTGCTGTTTCTAAGGGATACACCTGAATCCCCCGGCGTTCCATCTGACGGAGGAATTCCCCGGTCTCCCAGACCTGCCCATTCACATCTACCTGCTTCCCATCCACAAAGCGGCAGATACCAATCTCTTTCGTTCCGTCCTCTGCCATCATGCAAAGGCTTTCTCCATCCAAAAGGGAGAACCTTTCTCTCCCTTCCCGATCCCGGAAATGGATTGTTTTTGGTTCTCCCTCCTTTTGTCTGCGCATCCGTTCCATCTGCTGATCTTCCTGCTTTCCGGCAACTACACAGCACATCATCCCAATGCCAAAGGCTGTGCCTGCCACTGCTCCCAGAGCCATTCCTGCAAAAAACATTTCTCTTCTCTCCTTTCTCGACTGCCGGGGGATTGGGGTTCTCCCCAAAGTGCGTTTGGATATCCAAACGCTATGCTTGCAAAACCAGTTCCACCGATTTCCATCAAATCCCCCATGCAAAATCGATTATGATTCCTTTTCTTTGATCTTGATCAATCCATCCAAGGTGGTGCAGATGATATGCAGTCGGTCTGCTGTACTGATATCGGTATTCATGGTTCCGGTAACCTCTTTGCCACAGACCACTACCATCCGGCACCGTTTTAAGATCAAATGGGACATCCGGTTATATGCCTGTTGATCTTCCGCTTCCCCTTCATCCAAAAATGGCAGAAACCCAAACCTCGGACAAATGGGTACATACCCCAGTTCATAAATCTTCCGGCAGTATCTCTGCACCTTCACCCTGCTTTCCTCTGCCGGACAGCACACATACGCCATCGCCTGTTCCATCGCCTCACCTCCTATCGCATCGGTTCCTTTTTCTTTGTGCTTTCTGTTTTCACTTCAAAACTCACATCCATCGTGCTTTCATCAAATTCATCATCAAAGCCACCGTCGGCATACAGAATCTCTACCCGTTCTACCGCTTCTTCCCTGGAATGTGCAGGGATGGATTTTCGGATGGTACAACTTTTTCGGATTTCGATTTCAAATACCTTTTCTGATTCCCGTTCCACTGCTTCATACTGAACAGACTGAATATCATATTCACTGGTCCCTGGGCCATACATCCGACATCCTCTTTCCGCTTCTTCTTTGCTGGACGCCTTCACCGCAACGGTCTTTTCACGCACTTCCCGAATGGTCACATCATAGACTTTGTCCATAAGCCCCCTTTCCTGCATCCGGGTGGATGCACCTTTCTTCTTCTGAAATAAATTTGGACATCCATATGGATGCCCTTGCTATTTCTCGCTTTCTTCTTTTTCTTTTGCTTCCAGTGCAAACTTCACCCGGTCACTGCCCAGCTTATAATAAGCATCCGTCACCTCGATTCCCACTGCCTCATATCCTTCCTCTACGGCTGCAAGGATAGTGGTCCCTGCTCCGGCAAAGGGGTCTAAGATTCTTCCACCTGGCTCACAGATCTGGATCACATCTTTCATAAGCTGCAAAGGCTTCTCTGTCACATGGATACGGTTCTGGGGATTTCCATAGCGGAACACACCGGGAAGACAAGACACCGGACGACTGATCGGCATTGGTCCGTTACTGCCCCACACAATATACTCAGCCTGCTGGCGGAAACGCCCTTTTTGCGGACGGGAGTTCCCTTTATCCCACACCGCTGTACCCCTCCAGATCCAGCCTGCCCACTGAAGGGCATCGGTAATGGACGGGTATTGTCTCCAGTCAATAAACAGACAGATCGGCGCACCGATCTTGCAGGCTTTCCGCACATCGTAAAGCCACTCTGCCATCCAGTGTGTCCAGGAACGCTGATCTTTGTTATCCCCATCAAAATCTGGCAAGGCATTTTCAGCCTTCATACTGCTGTATTTCTGATTGGTGGTACGGTTTCTTTCATTCTGCTTCGTTCCCCCGGACGCATAGGGCGGATCGGTGATCACTGCATCAAAAATTCCCGGCTGAAATGCCTTCACCAGTTTCAGCGTATCTCCATGCAGGATCGTCCACTTCTCCCCTCCGGTATATTCCTCCGGGTATGTTCCTTCTTTCAACAAATTCCCTAATTGCAGGGTATTTTCCATAGGCATCATCCTTTCTTATCAGCGCTGTGGCTGTTTCTTCTGTTTTACTTTTTTCTTACTTTCATTTACTTTACGAACGGAATCACCTCCTCTAAAAACCAACAGTTCTTGTGTCTGGTTCTCCACACTCCGGTTTGGCAGAACGTTCCCACTTACCAATACTTTCCCACATACATTTCCATAAACCTGGCTATCGGCAAGGATCAAAGGTGCATATCCCGTTTTCCATGATGCAACAACCTGTGCATTTCCTTGAATTCTAGCCCTGTCCCAAATCTCACCACTCTGGATACGGCAAGCTCCCTCTGCGACACTTGTTTGATACATTACTGCGTTTCCCGTAACTAATGCATTTCCCTTGGCAAGAGACTCCTGAAACAACACTGCACTTCTTTCCACAACCGCATGTTCACAACAGATTGCCTGGTCATAGATCCAGCAGGTTCCTTCCTGAGAAAGATTTTGCTCATGTTCCACAAATCCTCCCCAAGCTCCTTTGTGAACCTCTTCATTGATATCTGCCAACGCCCGGATTCTATGGAGCCATGGAAATTGCGGATGGGCCAGGGATGTGATTTCATATTTCTTCTGCATTTCGCATTGGACTTCTTTTTGAGAGAACTTTTCTTTTGTATCTACTGAAAAATCAAGAACGCCTTCCCCTTCCTCTACGGAGTGACTGCGAAGACGAGGGGTATCAAAGATTCCCATTTCGTACTGCATGCTGAGAAAATTCTGGATTGCTTCCAATTCCTGCGATGTCAGAGGTACTTTTAATGCAAGGCTGGCACAAACATACAGACCATCTTGCTCTTTTTTCACCTGGATATCGAGGTTCTCTATCTTTTCTTTTACAGAATCATCCGCACCATAGCGTTCCATCAAATTGAACGGTGCCGCCTTTTTTCTGTAATACAATTTTTCCTGTTCCAATGCCTCCTGTACCGTTGTTTCATAAAGGAGAAGGTCGGCTTTTTTCAAAGCTATCACTTCCCCTTCTTCTGTAACAAACCATCCATTCACAGGACTCCATAATTGCAGTCTTTTCTCCATGCATCCTCCTTTATCATTGGCTGTACTTCATCGGCATTCTTCCTTCCCACGTTTCTTTGGCGGCTTGGTGGCTTTCTGAAAATCTTCGCTCAGTTCCGTCTCTACATATTCACTGATGATATAAAGAGCCTGATAATAGTTCTCTGATTTTTGGACACGTGCAATCATTTCTTTTGCCTCTTGTCCCTGCCCATTTGCCTGAAGCAGTTTATTTGCCCTTGCCAGAATGGAAAACACATTTCCATCCTGTCCCACAAGCTGCATCCTCGGACGTCTCATTTCCGTTCCCTTCTGTTGATAATCGGGATCACTGATCTGAATTTCATAGTCATCGCTCTGCCAAAAATGAACATAGATTTCTCCATTTCCGACTTGGATTTCCTGCTGTTCAAACCCTTCTCCCCATCCGTCACTATACTGCCCGGTAATATATTCATACAGTTCTTTTGTTTCCGGCTGTTCTAAAAATGTAGTTAATTCCAAAGTGGTACATCCATACAAAACACCATCCTTTTGTTTCACAGAAGGGACTGCACGGATGACGTTCTCTTTGATGGCTGCACTGCCATGAAAATAATCCATTAAATTGCAGGGCTTTCCTTCCTCATTTCCAATGGCATTGTATTTTTCGATTGCTTCTTTGATCTCTGATTCATACTGTGACAAGTCTGCCCCTTCCAATGGCAGTCCCTCATAAACATCGTACTCATATTCCCCCTCTTCCCACTGCCTTTCCAATTCTCTGGATGTGAAATTCCCTGTCAGTGGTGTCAACAATTCTATTTTTATGTTATCTTCCATTCGCTTCACCTCCCACGTTCTCTTCGCTGTTTCTGCTGTTTTTCCCACGCCTGCTTTGCCAGGTCTCCATAATCAGCTCCCTCTATTGGGGGCAGGTTGCTGAAAACAGCATATTCTTTTTCATAGTGTTCTTTTATCTGTTCACATGCCCAACGTCCGGCAAAATCATTGTCAGTACAGATTTCTATCTCCGTCACCTCTGGATGCTGCTTCAAAAAATGTTCCAATGCATCTGGAATTTTCATCTTTCTGACATTCTGCCCGGTTCCTTCCTTCGGTGCGGCAACACCGCCCAAAGACAGGCGGTATTTATCCGCATTTCCTTCCAGCGTCATATGAGCCAGGGCATCAATGCAGGCTTCATATACTACCACCCGGCAGCTTTTCCCAAGAGGCGGAACACAAAAGCTGTATCGCTTTTCACTGCCTTCCTGTTCCATTCGGAAGCTCTTTCCCTGGTTGTCATAGATTCCCCGCAGAAACGCATACCTTGCCTCTCCCCGTTCATCCATACCAACAAAAACAGCGTTATGGTAGGGGGCACTCTCATACAGGATTCCAAGCTGCACACAGTAATCCAGTACATCATCCCCAATTCCCCTTTGGTTCAAATATCTCCGTACCCGGTAAAAGCTGTCATTGGGCAGAGGCAGGGCAAAGGGCTTCTTTTTTTGCGCTGGTTCTTCTCTGGGAACATACACAGGCGTCTGCTCACACAAGGCTTTCACTGCTTCCGTATATCCCATACCATCGACCTGCATCAAAAACCGGAGGGCTGACATTCCTCCGATATCCCTGGACTTCCAATGCCATTTGCTGGTAATCTCATTGATCTTAAAACTGTCATGATCCTGAAGCTGCCATTCGTTTCTTGTCCGTGTTTTTTTCAGTCTCCCCGGCTGATATGTCTGCAAATACTCATATGCCCGTACCTGCTTGGCTGCCTGGTATTCTTCTTCTGTAACCCAAGCCATCAGATCACCGCATTACGGAGCTGTTCTGCCTTATCGGTGCGCTCCCATGGCAGTTCCTTTCTTCCAAAATGCCCAAAGGCTGCTATCTGCCGGAAAATAGGACGGGTAAGACGAAGCGTATCTACGATCTGCTTTGGTGTCAGTCCAAACACCAAGGGGATCGCCAGTTCCAGACAGTCATCCGCACACACTTTTCCTGTGCCAAACGTATCCACCTGCACCATAACAGGCTGGGCAACACCGATGGCGTAGGCAAGGGAAACCTGGCATCTGCTGGCAAGTCCGGCAGCGACCAAGTTTTTTGCAATATACCTTGCCATATATGCCCCGGAACGATCCACTTTTGAACAATCCTTCCCGGAAAATGCCCCGCCGCCATGGGGAACGATACTGCCATAGCTGTCTACCATCAGTTTTCTTCCTGTCAGTCCCGTATCTGCATCCATGCCTCCACAGACAAAACGTCCGGATGGATTGATAAGGATCTTGGTATCGTCATCCGGCGGAAGAAGACGAAGTGCCGGAAGAAGCACCTTTTTTCGGATCTCTGCTTCCAGTTTCTTCAGATTCTTATCTTCCGCATGCTGGCAGGACACTACTACACTATCCAGTCGAACAGGCTTCCCATTTTCATACTCTACGGTCACTTGGGCTTTCCCATCTGGTAAGATCCCCTGAATATAAGAGCTTTGTCGGCAGGCAGATAATTCCCGAACAATCCGATTGGCCAACACCACGGGCATAGGCATGAGCTGTTTCGTTTCATCGCAGGCATATCCGATCATAACACCCTGATCCCCGGCTCCTTGAAACCAATCCATTTGATTGTCAAACACTCCTTCCCTTTTTTCTTTGGATTCTCTGACCGCATTGGCAATATCAGGACTCTGCTGATGGACAAAGGTATCCATGGAAACCCCTTCGCTGGAATATCCCACTTCAGACAATACTTTCCGTATTACACCAAATACATCCGGTTCATAGGCGCTGGTGATCTCTCCTGCCACAATGACAGTTCCCTTCGTGGCAAGCACTTCGCAGGCCACCTTGGCGTTTTCATCATTTTTCAAACACACATCTAAAATCGCATCTGCGATCTGGTCGCACACTTTGTCCGGGTGTCCTTCTGTCACTGCTTCCGCTGTATAAAATTTTCTCATACGAATTTCCTCTCTTTCATGCAAAAAGCAGGATACCTTCCTTTTTACGGGAACATATCCTGCCTGGTTTCTTTATTATTTTGTTTTCATTTTCTGTATTATCATGAACATGATAAAAGAAAAACTCCCCAGATAAACTGGGGAGCCTCCAGAAGCTATACCTTACGGTCCTACGGCTTCGTTTAAACATTTATAATACCCACTGTATCTTGATTACTCAAGTGTGGGACTTAATTGTATTTCTTATTCGCCTGCTTGTTCTAAAACCATACTCTCAACTGTTTTACTAACATAAAAACCATTCTGTCTCATCTCAGACAAAAGCGGACGAACTTCTTCTATGATTCCCTGGTGTTTTGCCTTTACCAAAACACCCAGCGTCCCTGTAACAGTAAGACCCAAATATTTAGCAGTCTTCTTTGCAGCATTGTCATCCAAAATCACCAAGTCTGCATTCCGTTCCTGGGCAAGAATCATTACTTCTACTTCTCCGTCATGGAGTTTCGCTTTATACATTTTCTTTTCACCATGATCCTTAATTTGTTCTACATGAACCCACGCTCCTGCTGACTTAATTTGAACACAGGCAGAATCATCCTTCGCAGTCACTTCTCTAAATACTGCTGACGGAATTATAATTTCCTCATACATCTCTTTCAGAATATTTAATTTACCAATCCCGCAAAGAACAATCAGAGGTGTCGAATTGACAATCACTTTACGCATGCCCTAATTCCTCCAAGAATTCTTCCTTGTCATCAAACTGGAAGATAGAAATTTCATTCTGTCCTAAATATTTTATAAATTCTTCTTCTGTCATTCCGGCAATCTGTGAACAATATCCAATAGATACTCCATTCTGTTTGTAAAAACCTAATGCTACATATCGCCTTGCAAACTGGTTCGCTTGCTCTCTGCTCATTTTTGTATCGAAAAGGACTTCATCTGGTACACTAAATGCTATCTGGCACATCATCATCCCTCCTGACTATTTTCATTTCAGAACACTTTTTACCTTTACAGTTTACCACATTTAGCAAAAAATAGCCACTATAAATCTTTTTCCCTCTTATGGCAATCTTGATTTTTCTGATAGTTGGACGCTACATCCAGAGAGCTGCAAAAGTTCCCATCTTTGAACACTTTTTAGGTTATCGTTCTGTCTTTTGCTTGAGATTGCGTCTCACATTCCGCACTTTTCAGGTACTTTCAAACACTCCCTAGAATATACGGTTCCAGAAAGCCACCAAAGAGCTGAAAAAGCACCTACCTTTGAACACTTCCGTCATACTACAAGATTACACAAGCTGCCACGACCTGTTGCACATCCCTTAACTTTGAACACTTTTTGTTCCGTATCGCCACTTTCCAGCTTCCACCTTGTCTCACATTCTGCACTTTTTGGGTACTTTTGAACACTTTCGGCAGAAGATTTTTCAGAGCACCCCAGGATACCTCCAGAGAGCTGAAGAAAGTACCCATCTTTGAACACTTTTCACCTTTCCGGTTCTGTTTTTACTGCCACAAGGATGTTCCGGGCTTCCTTCCACTCATAAGAACAGGTTACCAGCGTCAGAGTTGTCTCACAACCTGCACCAGTTATCCCTGTTTCAAACAGCGACAGTGCTTTCGCCTGTGCTGTATAAGCCTCCAGCTCCTGCACACTCCGAAAAGATGTCCTCTGGAAGTCGAACATGGACACATCAGCTTTCAATACCGCCGCTATCCGGTACTCTTCCATCCCTTCCGGTGTCTGAAAGAACACCCTTGGATGTGCTTTCCAGTAATCATAGGAGGCGTAGCGGTCCAGATTCCCAAACATCGCTCCGCTGTTCATGTTGTGACCGTAGATAGTCAGATTCTTTGATTCTCCCAAAATACAGTCTGCCTGGAGGAACAAACTCCCATTGATGTCGTAGTTTCCCCGGTAATCTCTTCGCAGATAATACTCCGGATCTTCCCGGCTGCTCTGCATGACCGGATAATCAATCCCAACCTCCGGGATCGTAAGCCAGCCCCGAACATCCGGATACTGGTGCTGGAGAGATCGAAGGTCAATGACAGACACCTCCGGTTCTCTTCCAGCCTGTTCATCCTTTTGTCCTTGAGAGCCCCCGCCCGGAGGGAGCTCCTCCGGGAAGCAGGTTTTTAACTCTTCCACCAGTTCCCGATTCTGCCTGGGAATCGCCACATAATCATGATAAAGCAGTGCCGCATTGAGGATACAGACAGCACACAAGACTGCCTGCAGCATCCACAGCTTATTCTTCTTTCTTCGCTTCATCTGCTTTTTTATGTTTCTTCTTATAGAGCATGGTTGCCATGAGTCCGGCTGCTGACACACCTAAAAGTGTAAACAGAAGGATTGGTTTCCAGTAGTCATCTCCCGTCTGCGGCACACCCGGAGTTTCCGGTGTCCTTGCATCCTTCATCTCCACCTTTTGGACTTCCATGGTATCTTCCAGTGTAAACTTCACATCTTCTGCGATCTCATAGCCTTCCGGCGCTGTGATCTCACGCAGAATCAGTTCTTCCCCTACCGGAAGTTTCTCTACCAGATGCGGTTTCCCATCTGTTACCCACTCTTCCAGAATCTCACCATCTTTATTTAAGATCTGCAGCTTCGCTCCTTCCAGTTCTTCTCCTGTAGTGATATCTGTCTTGGAGATTTCCACTTTGGAATAGGTATCCTTCATTTCCACCTTGGTCACACTGCCATCTTCCTTTACTTCAAACTCCATATCTTCCGCAGACACATACCCTTCTGCATAAGGCGGCAGCTCTTCATGGAGCGTATACGTTCCCTCCGGCAGTCCATAGACTACGTGCGGTTCTTTTGTGCTGATCCACTCCTCTACAATGTTGCCATCCTGGTCGATGATCTGAAGCTTCGCCCCTTCCAGTTCTTCCCCGGTTGTGGCATCGGTTTTTGTAAACTGGCTTTCTGTTGGCTGATTCTCCACTTCTTTTGTCAGCTTGATTTCTGCAAGATTCTGGTCTGTGTAAGAGGCATCGATCTCCCAGATTTCCTCATTTGGAAGATATCCCGGTTTTCTCACTTCCTCTTTCACATAATATTTCCCATGATAGAGGTCACTGTCAAAGGTAAGCTGCCCCTTCTCATCCGTTGCTTTCTTCTCCAACAGCGTATCTTTTTCCACTAAGACTTCACCTTGCTGGGATAAGATATCCTCTCTTGCATACAGTCCGAAAATCACGCCTTCCAGTTTCTCTTCTGTGACTGCATCTTTTTTCTCTACAGAGATCGAAATTTTCTGTCTTTCATTTTTATAGGCAACCCCTTCATAAACAACTGCCTGGGTATCATCCTTTGCGGTCAGGGTAAATTCCTTCTGTTCCGGGTTCAGTACGAAATGATTGCCTGCCACCGTTTCTTTCAGATAATAAGAGCCCAATGGAAGATTGTTCACCACTGCTTTTCCTTCTTTATCTGTGACCAGGGTTGCCACCAGATCATCTTTCTCATAACGGATGACTGGATTCCCCTGTTCATCTTTCGCACCGTCTGGAGCATAAATGGTGTCCTTGGCATATAGTTCAAAAGTTGCCCCTTCCACACCGGATTCTTCATAGACAAAGTCATGGAACACCCCGGTATCGGTATCCTCTCCGGTCACTGCATCTTTGATCTTTCCGGCCAGTCTTTTTGCCTTTGCAAACAGGGAATCTTCCTTCACCTCTACAGGCTGTTCCCCTGTTTTCGTCAATGTCAGACTTCCCACCTGCTCATCGTTTGGCTGCTCGATTTCCACGATAACTGCCCCGGTATCCGGATCGATCTGATGGGCAGTATCTGAGGAAACAGTGATCACAATTCCCTCTTTGGCGTTCTCTTTGTAACTACCTTTTCCGGTCACTTCTAGTGGAGAAATCACAGATTCCCCTTCGTACAAGGACATTTCATACCCCTGTCTTACAAATCCTTCCGGCGCTTTCACTTCTTCAATCCGATAGGTAGAACATTTCAGTTCTTCCGGCGTGACCAGATAGCCTTCCTCATTGGTCTTGAAAATGCTGATCTGCTCTTTCTTCGGATAAAATACCGTTTGCTCTACATATTCCTCTTTTTCCATGTCAAAGATTTTATAGGAAGCGCCTGCCTTCAAGACCGGATTTCCTGTCTGTGCATCCTTTTTCACAATCTTTAATAAAAATTCAAACGGACGGTCATCGAACACTCTCCATACCATCGGCTCTCTGCTGTCCTCATCTACCTTTACCAAAAACGGATCGATGGCTTTCAAATTCTCCGGTACGGTGCTTTCCTCTACCACATAAAGACCATACGGAAGTTCTGGGCTAAGGGCATATCCCTTTTTGTCGGTAATCAGTTCCGGGACCGGGACAGCCTTGCCATCCACATAGGTCACTGCCACCTCTTCCTTACTGAAATCATATCCCCGGAAATCTTCCGCAGTAAACTGATCCCCATTGGACGGCTGTAATTCTCCACTCTTTACTTTGGAAAGGCTGCTGACCAGATACACCTGAAAACCAGCCCCTTCCACAAGGTCTGTTTCTGTCTGGTCTCCATCTTCGCTGATCTTAATGAGCTGGAACGCCTGCTTTTTCACCTGTTCCTGTACCGTCAGATTCCTGGTTACCTCTGCCACTTCCTGACCTTCATAGGTAAGGTCCACGTCATATTCCGTGGTATCTACTGTATAACCTTCCGGCGGAGTGATCTCTTTTACATACATTTTTCCCAGGTACAGTTCAGAAAAATCTAAAGTACTATCTTCCTTGATCACGCCCTGTGCGATGAGGCTGTCTTTTTTGAACAGAACCCCCGTCTTTCCATCCGGATGGACGATATCCTCTCTGGCATACAGACCATACACGGCTCCTGCAAGGGAGCTATCTCCCTGTGGCAGAAAGTCCTGTGTCTCCTTATCAATTTTTTTGATATGGACAGCACCTTTTACCCTCTCATCCGTTGCTGAGATGTTGACCGTCTTTCCGGCTTCCACATCCACCTTATGGATCACATCACTCTGTACATACTTGTCCGGAGCCTTGATCTCCTTCACATATACGGTTTTGATGGCTGCCTCAAAATAATCGCTGACTGCTTTTCCATCTTCCCCAGTGACTGGCATTTCCATCAAAAGATGCTCACACTTGCTGTCTGTATAAATGCCATAGACTGCACCATCCAATGGGTTCTTGGTATCTGCATCTTTTTTGAGAAGTTCAATCCTTGTCATTTCCATCCAGTCTACCGTAAAACTTACCGGATTGGCTTTCTCCGATTCAAAGACTCCAATGTCCTGATTGCTGTTTCCTGTGGATAATACCAGTGTTCTCCAGGTTTCCCCTACAGAACCATGCAGCTCCCCAGAGGAATAGGTTCCGGTATGAAGCATTGGGGCAGTCAAATAAAAGGTATCCCCGCCATAGATCTTCAGCGCACCATTCTCTGCGGAAGTTCCCTTTGTCTTGTTATAAATGGTGATGTCTTTTGGTACATGGACTGAAATGTAGTTTCGGTGATCCCCGGACAATGTGATATCCGGTGTTTTCTGTACATTTCCATTTCGGACTGCTTTTACAGAAGTCTTGGAAAGAGAAATTTCCCCCTTCGGCGGCTCTTCCATAGCAAACAGGTGGTCAATATAGGCAATCACGCCTGCGTTTACCAGATCTTCATACTTACATCCTGTAAATCCTGCCTCACCTGCATAGGCATAGCTGGCTGCGATGTGGGTATATACATATTTCTCTTCTGCACTTTTCCCAGACAAATAACTGCCTGTAATATCCCCGGCGCCGCCATAACCATAATACAGCACCTTCTGCAAGTTCTTATTGCTGTCCAGTACCTGTGCCACATAGTCACCACTGGGCGGTGAGGAACGATGGGATTCCAGACAGTAAGCGATCTTTCCATTGACCGTAAACCAGCAGGTTAAGTAATTTCCAATATAACTTGGATAATAGATGGTCTCCCCTTTTTCCAGATGTACGGTTTCCCTTGCTCGGAACGTGTTTTCCGCACCGGAAAGCATCATCACTTCCCCATCCTCGATCTTTTCTTCCAGTTCCCTTGCTGCCTGTGCATCTGCCTCTTCCCCGGATACTGTCACTTCCACATCCGGTATTTCCTGCACAGGCGTCTCCGAATCTTCTTCAGAATTCGTATCCTCCTTCTGTTTCTGACCGCCATTTTCTTCTGTATGGGCTTGCCCTTCCGTATCCGTCAGGATGATCTTTCTGCTCACAGAATAGCTGTCACGCGCATCCTTTGGCACAACCCAGTAGGTTGCAATATAAGTGCCTGCCTGGTCAGGATGGTAGGCGCTTCCATCCTCTTTTTCAATACGTTCCAGGGTAACATCCTCTTGTTCTGAATTGTAATGGATGCCTTCCATACAAGTCTCTGCCATAAAATCCTTGTCGGAAATGTCTTTCGTGATATCTTCTGCTGTTACCCCATATTTTGCAGCTTCTGAAACTTTCTCTGTCTGTTCCGTTTCCGATATTTCTGCGCTCTCCGTCACTGGCTCTGACGGATTTTTGGTTTCTGCCGCATGGACATCCGCTAAGTTCCCAAACGGACTAAGCCCCATGAGCAGTGCGAGCCCGAAGGCTGCAAGTCTTGTTTTGATAGTTCTGCTCTTCATTGCATTCTCCTTTTTTTGTTAAAAATACCGCAGAGGCTTTCCCCTGCGGCTTTGTTATCTGCTGACTTCTGTTTTCTTGTGACTGGGTTTCTCTCTGCCTACTTCCTGCCTTGTACGCTTTAACGCGTCGGTGATTGATCGGCTGGAAATCCCATTCTGATGGCAGCCTTCCACGATCCCCATAAAATAAAGATCCGAAGGGATGGCCGGCTGATCCTTATAAGGTGCATTCATGGTATATGCCATGACTTCCCGCTTCACACCATCCTTCCCCTGAACCAGAACAGGTTCCTTCCCATACAGATGGGGATACCTTTCATAAAAGTCCAGGCTTTTTTCACACTCCGGTGTGATCTTCCAAAGCACTCCTTCCACCTGGCTGCCCTCTTCCGGCAAAATAGTGGCAACACCGCTTCCTTTCCCTCTGCCACAAAAGGTCAGACGATATCCATCCAGTTTGACATTCTCCACTACGGAAGCTGCCGGACAGCGATAGGCCATCTGGTCTAAATTCATGTTGCTACCATAGGCAAAATAATAGGTTTCTTTCATCTCTTACCTCCTAACGGGCATCCTCTGCCCGATGATTTCGATTCAAACATTCATAGGTACTGCGGTCATATCTCCATGCCCGGTCTCCTTCCAGATTGGCAAGCAGATGTTCCCGGACATTTTTATATTCCGGTCCAATCAGCCCCAACCGTAACAAAAAAGTTCGGAAGGTAAATGCCGGATTTTCTGTGATCTCCGTTTTCCGCATCTGGGTGCATTTCTGATTGATGGCCTGGGCTGAAATAGCAAGGGCCAGGGTAATATTTGCCCGTATCTTACCTGCATGGAGGGTACTCTCAAAACATCTCCACTCCAAAGTTCCTTTGGAAAACACTGCATGAAGGTTCAACGCATAGTACCGGGTGCTGTCATAATGACTATTGCTTCCGTCCCTGCCCTCATACCATACCCGTTTCAACTTTTCCATGGAAATGGTGCTGTTTGGCATCCGGCGGATCTTCTCCAGCACAATGGGGCGTACCTTCTGGCAATACTCCTGTTCTCTTGATGTCTGTACCTTCAATGCCTTGAACAGAATGTCCTCTTTGGAATACATAATGGTCATAGCATTTTTGAGGCTTCTTGGAGTGTGGTTGGAAGCGTCCACATGTACATGCTGCCCGCAGGATGCATTTACCTTCGCCCCATGGTGTCTCAAACACCGCACCACTTCCTGCAGCTTCCCCATTTCTCCATAGGACAGTTTCGGACTGACCATTTCGGTGCTGTATTCACTTCCGGCAGGAACCATGCGTCCACGCTCCCTGCGTTCCGTATAAATGCTTCCATCATACATGAACTTCCATTTCTTTCCTTCCTGATCTGTCACAGACCAGACTCCATAATATCCACCGTCGCAAACTGCCCTTGTCCCAAACAGTTCTGCCACTTTCTCCGCCGCCCTCTGTCTGGTGATCCCTGTCATCTCAATCTCTGTACCAAAATACTGATCCTGAATTCCAATTGCCATGCTGCCTTACCTCTTTATCTTTTCATCCTCTGCCCGAATTTCTGCATCTGTCTGCCGCAGAAGTGTTCCGATGGCTTCGATCACGTTGACCGTTACTCCGTTTCCAGCCTGTTTATAAAGCTGGCTGTCTGAAGTTTCCTGTTCTATGCGGTCAATCTGCCAGTCGTAAAACCCCTGCAGCCGCAGGCACTCCCTGGGTACTAACTTCCGGATTCTTCCCCGATAGGCAACTCCATGGCGATCTGTGGCAGTAATGGTGAACATTGGCTCTTCCGGCTCCTTCATCCTCCGGCCATTCTGCCGGGTTTCTTCTCTTCCCGGAGTCAGCACTGCCCTGGCGCCTTCCTCTTTTAAGACACCGGAGCATTCCCCTTTATGATTATGGATGCCGGACTGTCTGGTATTCAGACACCTGCACTGCTCTGTGACAAGAGGCGGAGGAGACAGATCCACAAAATGAAGCGTTCCCTGCTGGATTCCTGTGGTAAGGGTATGGGCGATTTGATGTCCCACACGCCCTCTTCTGGTATTCATGCCTGCATATCCTAAGTCAATGCTGTCTCCTGGATACGCCATCTTATATCCCTGCTTGGTATTCTCCTTGATGGGAACACCTACTTCATACAACCCTGTCTTACCGCCCACGCCTCCGGCTCCGGAGGTCAGGGTACAGCTTAGTCCTTCAGCGTTGTAGATCCGTTCCCCTTGCCTTCCTGTCTGGATTTGTACAAGAGGCGTTCCATTTGCTGCTGGGAAAGGTAATATTTTTCCGGCACATCTTCGATCAAGATATCCGACAAGATACACCCGTTTTCTGGATTGGGGGACTCCAAAATCCTTGCTGTTAAGCACTTTCCATTCCACACCGTACCCCAGCTCAGATAACGTACTGAGGATGGTGTGAAACGTCCTGCCTTTGTCATGCGAAAGCAGTCCGGGAACATTTTCAAGGATGAAATACGCAGGTCGCTTGTCTGCAACCAGTCTGGCAATCTCGAAGAACAAAGTTCCTCTGGCATCTGCAAATCCTTCCCGCTTTCCGGCGATAGAGAATGCCTGGCAAGGAAATCCTGCACACAACAGATCAAAGTCCGGCATTCGTTCAGTTTCGATTGTTCTTGCGTCATTGCAAAACCACTCCCCTTCTGTGTCGAACAGCAATCGGTAGTTCTTATCCGCATAAGCATCCACCTCGCAGTGTCCCACACAGGTAAAACCGCCTGCACGTCTTAACCCTTCCCGGAATCCCCCGATCCCGCTGAATAAATCAAAAAATCGAATGGTTGCGGCTATCAACCTCCTTTGCTGAATAAAAAAACAGGCGGCATGGTTTTTTCTCCACACCGACTGCTGGTTTTATAGTTCTATTTGTTTGGCATTATGCGATTTCTTCGATTTCTTCCTCGGATTCTGGAATCTCTTCTTCCTCTGCATCCTCAGAAATTTCTGCATCCATCTCTTCCCCTGCGGCTTCCACCACCTCTTCTTCACTAGTATCTTCCGCTTCTTCCAAATTGTCTGTTTCTTCGATTTCCTCCGGCTGATCTAGTTCCTGCCATTTGGCTTCTACCTCTTCCACCGCTTTTTCGATGATGCGGATGATAAAATCTTTCTGTTTGATGCCCTCCTTTGCGACTGCCCATTTGACTCTTTGGAATAATTCCTCGGTGATCTGCACTGCTAATGTTCTTTTTTCCATGCTCTCTTCTCCTTTGCCTTCCAGTCTGTTAAAGTGTTCTTCGATTACCTGCTGGATAAATATCTGTGTACTCGTTTCCTTTTCTTCGATCTCGGCTCGTACCTTCTCATGTAATTCCACCGGGATCTTTCCGCATAGGTTCTTCATCTCTGCCATAAGCGTTTTCCCCTTTCGTTTTGTTATACACAACATACTCCAAAATTTGAAAGAAAGCTATTCACAATACCCACTAAAGAATCCATGTCAAATGTATGCAAAACCAAAGCATATCCAACAATGCCATACTTTCCTTGCCCATAAGCCTCACCCCCTTTACTCTTGCTCCATCTGAAATAAAAAATCCAGCATCTGATCGGGAATTTCTTCCTTTTCCTGTGCTGGCATCCGTTCCACACCGCCACTTTTCAGTTCTTCCCGAACAGCTTCCTGAATGAGCCTTTTTAAAGTTCCCCTCTCTTCTTGTTTTAAGATCACCTCCACCAGATACTGGTTTCTCTGCCCTGCCGGAACATCCATCAAAAGCTGCCACGCTCTTTCATGCTCTGGGTTCTTCAGATTGGGGCGAAAAGAAAAGACCGGGCGGCTCACAGCGTTCTCATCTGCCCCACTATTCGTTCATATCCGGCAGCGTTGGCATGGACGTCCGTCAGGTAAATCGGGCGACACAGGCGGTCCTGCTCGCTTACACGATGTTTAAAAATAGCGGCACCGCCTCCCATGAAAACGGAAGGGACTGCCCGCAGATCAAAGCCTGCCTCGGTGATCGCAGACAGGATTTTTTCAATATAAAGCCTGCCTTGTTTTTCAATCAAAGACACCACTTCCACAGGCATACTGTTGGGTTTTCCATGTAAAACACGCTCGATCTGCGTCTCCGTTACCGACAGCCCTGTATTTCTCCTTACCTGTTCCCTGATCTCATCCATACAACGGATCACACCCAGTTCCAGACTGCGGCAGGTAGCCGCATTAGGAACCGCATTATCCAGACGCATCAAGTCCACCGTCCAGCCTCCGATATCCACAAGAAGCACAGAAGGCTCATCTTTTAAATACTCTGGATAAAGAGCCAGGGCTGAATATCCCTGGGGGAATAGTTTCACATCCTCAATCTGGATTTCATAGCGTTCCCCTTCATAGAAAAAGCGGACAGGCTGTTCCTTCCGAAACAGATACTCTTTGAATTTCTGCTTTTCCCTCCCAAACCCGGTAAGGGGAAGCCCGGCTGCAAGAACAACCTTCGCTGACTTTTCCCCTTTTCTCTTTCGGATCTCCTGCGCCAATGCTGCCAGCGTCAAGAGATAATAATTGTCGTTGGCGGTCTTGTCCTTTACCAAGGTCTGTCTCCCAGTCCCACACACATAATATTCTCCCCGGTACTGGAGGACATTCTGCATGGTATAGGGTTCGTATTCATACCGGATGATCCCTGTCGGGAAACACACCTGCTTTGTTTTGATGGCGTAATATCCATGATCGATTCCGATAATCATCGCTTACCACTCCCTTCTTTTCTGTTCTATGAAAAATTTCCGGTGAAAGAGCCCTTGCCCCCGGAGGCACGCCCCGACAGGCATTCTTTTCTTTCCAGCCCGTTTCACTTCTTCTCCCTGCAAGCTGCCGGGATAGGCGTTTATCCTGTCAAAAAGCCACCGCTTTCTTTTATGAAACTTCTGTTTTTATCTTTCCGGCTGTTTTTGTTTCTTTGCCGGCTTTTGTCTGCCTGGGATCCGCATAGGCTGTACCCTTTCAAAAAGACCATACATACTCTGTTTCATTGCCGCAAAAGATACCTCTTCCGGCATGGTCATCATAATCATCATTCCGTCTACCTGCTTTCTCTCATTTTTTGTATGGGAATACTCACAAGCATCTCCCCAGTAACCGTCTGCCCCTGTATGAAATTCTTCCAAACGTTCATCAATCCCTATAATATATCTTGCGGTATCAACCCCGATTTTTCTCCGGTCAATATGCTGATCTGCATACATTTTTTCTGCAGCATAAACATCTACATCTTTCCCCGGTGCTAAATAAATTTGTACTGCATTCGTTTGATATACTCCAAAATCATGCATTTCGTACTGAGACAATACCAGCCTGGCCTCATAAGATTTAGGCAGTGTATAATCTGCCACCAGCTTCTTTAACCTCTCTGGCGGTACTGTTTCAAAATAATAAGGATCACCTACCACAATCCGTTTCGGACACTTTACACAAAAAACTTCCCTGCGAAGTAACTTTGGCTCTAACTGTTTTTCTTTTTCCATTGATCCCATCCTCATCTTTCTTTCAGCTTTTTCCCTGTCCCTATTCGTGAAAACATGTCTGGACAGGGAGATAGTGGAGCGTTCCTTCCAAAACAAGAGCCTGTCTTTGCAAGCGAAGGATTCCCTGGCTCTGTAACTCTATCATTTCGTAATATGCTTTCTTTGTTAAAAAATAACGATGATATATTCCCACTTCCCCAAACTTCTCCGTCTGCTTCAACACCAAAAACTCCACCACATACCGGGTATCTGGCGCAAAGCGTTTCTCACACAGCATGTCATCACCCTGGACTGCCTTCACACCCTCCGATTCCTTGGCTACTGCCAGTAATTCATGGATACTGATACTCACGTTTTCTATCACCTCCCTTCAAAGCCTGTTTTCTTCGTATTTCTTTTCTTAATGTTCTGCGAAAAAAAGACAGGCACCTACATGATGTCTGTCTCTGTGGGATCTTCTAATCCCTTTTCCTTATACTGTTGTTTTATGATTTTCTCTAGCTGTATTTGAATTTCTCTATCTGGCACACGCCTGCAAAACTCCTGAAGCCAACGGTCATGCAGATGCTCGTCCGCTTCTGTGAAAGCCCAGGAAACGATACTACAAGTTTCATCATATAATAATTCCAACTGGCGAATTTGTTCACAAAACTGTCCTGAAAATTCATTCCAGATTTCCAAGTTATATGATTTCAAACCCAAAAAATCAGTCACATACGTCAGCCTGTCCAAATCTGAAAACGTCATCTTTTCTTTTCCCAGCAGGATTTCCCTGTCACGCTTTCCGCATAAAAACAGGAAAGCAAAACGTTCTATATCACTCTGGTGCATACCCATCACCCTTCTTGTAAATAATTCCTTATTACGAAACATTATAAAAAGTGAAACCAGTAAAATCAATATAAAGTTTCTTTATTACGAAACATTTCAAAAACGAGAGGACTTTGTTATGCAGAAAATCAGACCAGATATGGATATCGGCAAAAATATCCAAGCCATCCGTTATGCAAATAAACTTACACAAGACCAGGTCATTGCAAAATTGAACCTGATGGGTATCTCCATGTCCAAAAGTACCTATGCTAAGTTGGAAACGAACCGTATGAACATTAAGGTATCGGAGCTTGTTGCCCTCGCCAAAATCTTTCATACCGATATCAACGCATTCTTTTCTGGGCTTCTTTAAACCGGAATAGCAACCGTTTCTTAAATTTCTCTCATTATATCGTTTTTCTTATCTTCTTCGTTTTTCTCCAATCTATTCAACCATTCAGTTTTCGTATATTTTCTGTCTCACTTTTACAACCGATTGTATTCCTAATCCCATGTAAAATCAATAGAAAAAGTGCAAAAAGTGAGACAAACCTGCCAACACTATTTGCAGGAGGGATTAGAAATATGCCAAAACCAAAAACATCCACCGGGGAGAAAAATCTGATCAGCCAGAGACTCATTGAACTCCGTCGCCAGCATAATATGTCACAGCGGCTCTTAGCCTACCAACTTCAGCTCAATGGGTATGATATGGATAAAAATGTGATTACCAGAATCGAAACAAATAAACGCTACGTCACAGATGTGGAATTAAAAGCATTTACTGAAATATTTCATGTTTCTTATGAATATCTCATTGAAGGAAAAGAAAAGTCATAGCACTCCAATCTCAGAGGCTATGGCTTTTTTCTTTCATGCTCTCTCTTAACTGATTTTCTCATCTTTTAAAATCACTTGACGAATCCTGCGTCCCAAGGTAACATACCAACAATTAAAAATTTGAAAGGAGTCTTTAGAATGCTGTGTGATGAATTATATAATGAGCTTTGTCAACTTTTAACCAACTTTGAGACTGGAGAAAACCCTGTCGATGTCAATGATTTTTACTACCTGCTTGTAAAAATTCAAAACAACTGGGAACTCATGCTCCATTGTAAATAACACAATAAAGAAGCCTTAATCGTACTAATCAGATTCTCTGTCTTTTCGTCTGTACGATTTTCTACCGTTCTCGCCATTCCCTTTTAAACTGAGGATGCTTTTGAAATAGTTCCTCATATCGAAGAAGTATATCCATACTGTCTTGTGTAAAATCAAATGACTGAAGCATAGGGTATCGTGGCAATGCGCTTGAAACATATTCTAATTGTTCCAACTGCTTAGACGTGTATTTTTTCTTTCTGGCTTCGCTATATGGCAAAAGACCGTATTCCGTCTTATACGCTGGAATACGGTCTTTCTGCATTTCCTGTAATGCTTCAATCATATTTTTGTGATGGTGTCTGGATTTATAGGTATCTATCTGCCCTCTGGTCATGCCGACAGCCGATGCAAAATCTGATATCCTTTTATAAAATTTTCCTTGAATCTTACATCTCGGAATAAAGGCAAATACCTCAGTGTTTGGCCATCCACATTCATCCCGCAGTTGCTTTACTAATCGAAAGCACTCTATAAACGAATATTCTGGTTTATAGCGCTGTTGTCCATATACTAACAGCTTGGAGATATTATATTCCCTGCATAAAAAAGCAGCGTTCTGATATATTTTCCCTTCATACTCAATTTCATATCTTTTCCCATTATTCTTAATCGGCAAATAAATAGCCTCCTCCAACTTTTTTCCATATTTCAAGCGTTCAAAAACATTGCAAGGCTGCACCTGATACTCCGCACATAGTTCCACTAATGTATTATAAGTTTTCCCTTCGAAGCATATCGGTTCTTTCTGCAATAGTTCAAGAACAATTTCTTCTAATGTCATGTTTCTTGTATGGATTCTGGCTGATATGGAAGTCTCTCTAATTCCAAATGCTATTGCCAGCTCATATCTGCTCTGATATCGTTTTCCCCATAGCATAATTTTCTTCTCTTGTGTCTCTTTACAACGCTCTACCGCTTCTTCTATTGTTTTACACCTTTGTATGTAATGTGCTAACGAATTCCAAGGTAATCCATATTCTTCTGCCAAGGCTTTAGGCGAACGATATAACTTTCCATTGTATTCAAAAAGTCGACCTCTTCCTCGCACATCATTGATGCACATTTGCATTGCATCTTCTAACGACCACCCCCTGCGCCGAAAAGAATAAATTCTCTGACGGTCAATTCCATATTCCTCTGCCATTTCTTTTATCGTTTCATATATCTTCCCATCATAGCAGTACGCCATAGCCATCACCTCTTCTCTTTACCACACCAGTATACCCACTTATCGTAAAAAAGCTATTCGGACATACCACTAAAATATTATCTCTATACCTGTCTATTTTAGACAATAAAAAACCTGCTACAAGGATACATTTCCTCATACCAGATATTAATACTTTCTTCCTACTCCATACACATTTTTTCTCATTACCTGTGTATCATGTACCTATATTATCATGTAATCTTACTGTATATACGTTATGTACAGTAAGCACATGGGGTTCAGTTTACATCTGCTAACAGAATGGCTGGCTTTGCGGCCAGGGCACGGGCGATGGCCACCCTCTGCTGCTGACCTCCGGACAAATTATTGGGCAGGCTCTCCACCTTATCCTCCAACCCAAGAGTCTGAATAATCCGTTTCACATATCGCTTATCCGGCCTATTTCCATCCAGCTCAATGGGAAGCACAATATTCTCATATACATTCAGTACTGGAACAAGATTATAATTTTGAAAGACAAATCCAATCTTACGCCTTCGGAATATAGTCAGCGCCTCTTCTTTGAGTCCAAATATTCTTTCCCCGCCTACAATCACCTCTCCTGAGGTGGGGCGGTCCAGTCCCCCGAGCATATGCAGCAGCGTGGATTTCCCACTGCCGGACGTACCCACAATGGCGGTAAATGCGCCTGCCTCTACTGACAAATTTACACCGTCCAGCGCCCTCACCATAGTCTCCCCGGCCCCATAATATTTCTTTAGCTCTCGTGTTTCCAGAATTGCCATAGCCTTAACCCCTTTCTGTCCCTACGCTTAAACTGTTTCTGTCTGATTACACTATAACAGAACAATCTTTCATGGTGCTTTCTGAAAACTAACAGATCTGAAAGTTTTGGCTTCACGGCTGTTAAAATAATGCTATATTTATTTCTGCAAATACACATCTTTTTTAGGGAGAAACACAGAGAATGTAGTCTCAATTCCAGGCGTACTTTCCACCTTTACATATCCCCCCTCCTCCTGAATAATCTGGCTGGTCAGGTATAGTCCGATACCGACCCCCTCCTTTTCCAAAACCTGCCTCCCGCGATAGAATCTCTGAAATACTTTCCCCAGCTCATCCTCCAAAATCCCAGGCCCATGATCCGTAATCTGGATGCGGTAAAACAATTCATAAGGTGTCGCGGACACAGTCACCTCATCCCCTGGCTCTGTATATTTTACTGCATTATCCAAGATATTATAAAGGGCCTCCTGGGTCCATTTCCCGTCGCAGACCACGCCCCCCTTTTCTTTAGTTCCCTGGTGATTTGCACAGTGAATCTTTATTTTTCGTTCTTCCGCCTTTTTCCGAATTTGTTCCACGGCCTGTTCAATTAATATAAACACATCCTGCCTTTTCGGGTGCAGTGTCACGATTCCATTTTCCAGGCGGGAGGCCTTAATCAGAGCCTCAATCAAGAACTGAAGCTTTCCGGCCTGCCCCTGTATCTGGCTGACACAATTTCTCTCCTCCCGGGGCAATTCCTTTTCCAGAAGAAGCTGTGTATACAGCGATATATTTGCAAGGGGCGTCTTTGTCTGATGCGAAATATCCGAAATAAGCGTTTTAATGCTGCCCTTGTCCTGCTCCATTTTTCGGATGATTGTTTCTGACTTCTTTAAATATTGCGCCATGCGCGTCTCAATAGCAGATATTCTTGTCTCATCATAGCGTTTCTCCCGAAACGTACCTTCCACCGCTTCATCCAACATCTTCTGCAGTGAACTCAAAATCCCCCGCATTCTTCTGTACTGCCATCCCCAGAAAAGACCAATTCCTGCTGCCAGTCCTATACAGGTCAGTATGATCCCTGCCTCTATGCCCATCTACTTCACCACCCAGGTGTAACCCACACCATACACATTTTTTATATACTCCGGGGACGAGGAGTCATCCTCCAGCTTTTCCCTCAGCCGTTTTACTGCAACAGGAAGCGCATTATCATCTACAAATTCTCCGCCTTCCGTCCAGATTGCATCTAAAATACGTTCTTTAGGCACTGTATTTCCCCGGTTCTCCACCAAAATTTTCAGCAATTTCTGCTCTGTCCGGCTCAAAAAAAGAGGCTGTCCGTTCTTTGTATATTCCATACTGGAGAAGGCAAAACAAAATGGGCCAAGTATCAACTCCCCCGCATCTCCCAATCTGGCTCTCTCCCCTTTTTTAATCTTCCTCAACTGGGTATTCACCCTGGCCCGCAAAACCATCAGACTGAAAGGTTTTGTAATGTAGTCGTCAGCTCCAGATTCCAATCCAGTTACAATATCCACTTCCAGGTCATTTGCCGTCAGAATAATCACCGGCAGATCCATCGCCTTCCGGATCTTCTGTAAAAGCGTAAGGCCGTTTCCATCGGGCAGGTTCAGGTCCAAAATCACGAGATCTATTCCCCCTGCATTCATGCCAAAAATTTCCCCTTCCGCCTGTGCCAGGCTCTCTGCCTGAAATACCTCATGTTCTCCGTCCTGCAAAGCAAGCCGGATTCCATCGCTGAGCGCCTTGTCGTCTTCTACAACCAGTATATGATACATCCCAAACTCCTCCATGCAGCCCTTTAGCCTCAATCTTACCTGTCAGTTACTATTTCCCCCAGCACCTTTTTAAAGCCATCTATCAGACAGACTGGCCAGTCAAAGACCCCTATGCAAGCATACGGGGCATCAAACTAGCGGCATCTTCCGAATCCTGTATAATAGTCGCAAAACAATAAATATGCCCATTTTTTCAAGAAACCCTACGAACCATCCGTTTACATTTTCCCCATCTGCCAAACCCGTACCCGTTTTGCCGTAAAGCCTCCCGGATGAAGTATCAGACGGATATAGGGCATTTTTGACAGCCTGAATATTCTGTTCATCAAACCCCCACTTATTCTCAAGCAGTTCAGATAAAAGTATTACCTGCTCTACAGGGGAGATCTTCAGGGAAGATTCTGCCCAATAGTCGTGGATCCCCGCTGTCAGGTCACAGTTCCCATAGGAAATCTTCTAGTAATAAACATGCAGCGAGGGAAGTCCTGTCTGGCTGTCGAGATTTTGAAAATACCAGTTTACAGAGTTCTGCATAGCAAAAGAAAAAGTTTGGTCTTTGTTCCACGAATCAAAGGAATACTATGTGCCGTCCCAGGACTGGCCAGAGGAATCGGGAGAAATAACGCCTTCCTCCAGAGCAAACAGACCACTGTATATTTTATAACTAGAGTCCGGCAATACCCGTTTTATACTTAAATCTTCATTATATATATGATATCTGCCCGCCACCATATCGTACAAAACGAAGGAACCCTTATTTCCCTGTCCTTTTGCATGACATGAAAGGCATGCCAGACAAAGGGGTTAAACCAATAAAGTATCTGGAAGATACAGCTTAGATAGTTTAAAATGACATCCTTATTTTTATAATGCTGCAGCTCATGAAGGAAAATAAAACGGATATCATGTTCCTGCAATAGAATATCCATATCCTGCGGAATAATGACTGTCGGACGAATGAGACCGTAAGATACAGGACTGGGCACATTACAGGAAGCATACAGGGCAACCCTGCGCTCAATCCTCAGTTCCTCCATACAGGCAGCAAAATGTCTGTATAAATCTTGCCCATTTTCAGCCGTAATTAAATAAGAGGCTTTTTTAATCTTATAAACCGTATAAACATTATAGATAAAATATACGATTGTCACAGCACATCCCAACATCCATATCACTTGAAAAACAGTGCCGGATACATGCCCGGCAGAATGGCCTGCGCCCGGCGCAAAATCAGACAGTCCCAATCCAGTAAGTTGGGCGGCATCAAGAGGATCATAAGCTGATACATTTATAATACCCCCAGATTTGTGGTTAAAAAGATTTTGTAATTTTAATAGAAACGGGTTCGGACTAAAAAAACTGGCTGGCACAAATGGAAGAAACAGTACTAAAATGAAAATATACCATATATGATACTGGCTGCTTAGAGTCATATGTTTTTTTTAAATTCTTTTCAACAACAATATAATGGCTAAAAGAATACTGACGGTTAGATTACATGACAGAAAATGTCCTGAAATGTCAAGCTTTATCACCTCGTTTTAATTTTGAATGGATCAGCTCATACATTTTTTCCAAATCAGCATCAGACAATTGAGAACTCGACAGTAATGAAGATAGCAGGGTCTCTGCCTTTCCATTATAAAAGCGGTCTAAAAATAAATGGTTTTCCTGGGACAGATATTTTTTCTGTGAAATGATGGGATAATAATAATACATACGTCCTCTTTGTTCATAAGAAATAACATGTTTAGCCGTAAGCCGGGATAATAATGTATGAATCGTCTTATTGCTCCAATTATGCACTTTAGGGACCTTTTCACAGACTTCATTGGTACTGATAGGCGAATCGGCCCATATGATTTTCATAATTTCATATTCCGCTTCTGAAATCTGAGGTAGTTTTTCCATATGTATCACTCCTTAATCCTACTAATGTAATAATTATAGGTTGTGAATATGAAAAGGTCAATAAAATTATTGCCAAACAACATACACATATCTATACTTATTGAACTGCTAACGTTCAATAAGGTATACCCATAGGGCACCCCTTAATTCATGTCCTGCGGACGGATGGACTCCGTCCAGCAAGGTTGTACTTATTAAACTGCTAATGCCCGATAAAGCAAGGGCGGAAAGTTTAAAAAAATTAACCTCTCCGCCCTGTTATTATCCTATAATATCATATCTAAAATTTACATTTACAGACTTTTCATCTTTTCCATATCCTTCTTGTTCTGTATTATGGTTCCATATCATCACTCAAATGTCACTTTATCCCGGATAAGCCACTCCCAGGGAGAAATACTCTCTGCGTATCTTGCTGCCCATTCTTCTATTTCGTCAGTCTGCCCTGAATATAGTTCTATGATTTCTTGAGATTCCTTGGAAAATGTATATGCTTCATCATAATACACTGCTTTTGTAGTCTCTTGAAATGTTGTATAATCTGCCTCATCCATCTCTTCCTCTTCAAGCCAGTTTACACATATATCACCCAGCAGATACCGTAACTCATCTTTCTTATTCACTGGTTTTTCATCTTCTTCAAAGCTCTTTATTCCCGCTGCCTCTTTGTTTCTCTCTTTCCAGGACTCCCAGCCTATTGACAAATCATCGCCTGTTGCATAACATAGCGCAAGTACCGTATTAAACTCATTAGGCATCCACGTTGCTCCCGCGCTGTCCGACCATGTAAATTCTGCCGGGTCGATTCCATGTGCTTCCAGATATTCCTTCTGCACCCGTTCTTTCACCGTACTCACAAATGCATCCAACTGTTTATCGGTGATTCCGTACTCGTTTAATTTCTGAGATTCTTCCGTATCAGTTTCTTCTTCCTCAGTCTCAACCGACTCTTCTGCTTTTGCAGAATCCTCCTGCTCTGCATTCTTTTCAGCGGGTGCGGAACAGCCGAACACGAAAAATACCATCACTGCCGCCAGCACAATACTCAATGTTTTTCTCATTTCTCTCCTCCTGTATACAGAAATTTGTTACTGTATCTTATCGTGTACAGTAACTTTTATTATGTAAACCATTATACCCAACCCCGGTATTTTAAGTCAAGCTGTAAAGGCCTTGATTTTATAATATATCATCAATGTCTGATATCCCCGGAAATCAACGGTTTCCGGGGGTATTTGTTTTATCACAATCTATCAATATCCATGTGATTCCGGACAAATTCCGGACAGAAATTCAGAGGGCAAACACTGCCCTCTGAATTAAAACACATATCTCTCCAGCATATAGATCGGTATCGTCTCTACCTTCTGCTCCCTGCCTCCTTTGGTATCTCCTTTCAGATACAAAAGCCTGTCTGCTTTTCCACTCTCCAATGCTTTCACCGACGTAGACGCTGTCCCTCTTCCTGCTTTCCCCTCTATCAGATACCTTAAATCTGATTTCAGGCTTTGTGCAACAAAATCAATCTCTCCGCCTTTATAGGTTGCAAACGCCGGGGTTTCAAATGCAATTTCCGGCGGGAAATCCTGACGTTTTTTTAGGTTAATATATACATAATTCTCATTCAGAGTACCGGACAACACACGAAAATCCGTTCCCGTCAGCCTCAAATAATAATTCGCCACGCCCAGATCCATAAAATAACACCTGCTGGCAGGTTTAAATTCTAAAATATCCATCTCTGTAATCTTGGCACAAAAACCAATAATTCCCGAAAAAGAAAGCCAGCTTATCGCCCGGTTGCAAGCCGCCTTAGTAATATTACTAGAATAATCTCTCGTCACGATTTTCTGTAGTTCTTCACTGATACTGTCTTCTGCAAGCCCTTTCTTTTCCCGGTTCAAGATTCGGCAAATCGACAGAAAGATCTGAGCAAATACTCTGCTGTCTAAAATATCAGTAAAATAACGGATAGATTCATTCATAAAGGTATCTATGATCTTAACCAGCTCTCCCTGAGCCTCCTGCACCTCCCCGGTCAGCAGGTATGTCTCTACCACTTTAGGATAGCCGCCTACCTGACAGTAAATGTCAAAAACCTCTTTCAGAGAACTATAGATGTCCTTGTCACATTCTCCATTTGCCAAACCGCAGTATTCTTCATATAGCGCACTTTCCATCTTCCTCCTCGTTTTATACAGCAACAGTAAGCACAATTGAATTGTCCTCTAATATTTCTTCTGCTTCAATTCTCATTCCCTGTTCTTGTATTCTCTCTTTTGTTTTAACATATACCTGCCCCTGCAGATTTTCCTTATATAATCCATCTAAACACTTTAACTCATCTATCAGTCTGTCTGGATTTTTTATCCCAGATAATTCTATGATATAATTCTTCTTTCCCTTCAAAAATTTCAAGTGATAACTTTCGATAGAACAAATAATATTCTCTCCATCTACTTTTATATGCTTGGCATTAAATTCTCTCAGAGTTTTCTCTAGCAAGTCTTTATCGTTATAATTAGTGGGAAGCCGAATATCCTTCCAGGATTTCACATCTGTTTTTATCAACTGTTCATAATCTTTATCAAATAATATTACTTTTAATAATAATGCAGCCGGTATTAAAGCCAAAGATATTGACATACTCTCTTCCCCTTCTAAAAATCAATTGTTCTTCCGCCTCTGGAATGCCTGAAATTATCATTTGAATTTAATATCTTTGCGATCTCCTCTCTTTCCGCAACATACTCTGTCCGATCTTCTTTTGCAGTAGCCGCAACCGCCCGGACATTTGCCCATTCTCTGATAGCCGTAATCTGCTCTGCCTGTGTTATAGAAAGCGGCACCATATTTTTTATTGCTCTTTCCAGATCAGACATATTGATTTTTCTATCCTCCGCAAAAGCTTCAAAAAGTGCCGCAATCACACTTTCTTCTATTTAAACCCCGACAAATCCTTCCGTTAATAATGCTAATTTTCTTAATCCCTCTTCCGTTTGCTCAACATCTCCTACTACTGCTTCATTTTCTAAACGTTTCTTTAAATGAACTTCAAAGATCTTCATACGTTCTTTTAATGTTGGAAGATCCACAAAAAATATCTCATCAAATCTTCCTTTCCTTAATAATTCTGAAGGTAATTTATTAATATTATTGGCTGTTGCCACTACAAAAACCGGTTCTGTTTTTTCCTGCATCCACGTTAAAAAGGTACCAAAAATTCTTGTTAAAGTTCCTCCGTCTCCCGCACCGTTCCCCGAAAATCCTTTTTCGATTTCATCAATCCATAAAATACTTGGAGATACTGCTTCTGCGGTTCTTATCGCCTTTCTCATATTTTCCTCTGAACTTCCTACCAAACCACTAAAAATTTTTCCCATGTCCAGACGCAATAATGGCAGTTGCCACATTGCGCTGATTGCTTTTGCAGTTAAACTTTTTCCACATCCTGGTACTCCTGTAATAAGCACCCCTTTTGGCGCAGGGATATTATACTTCAGCGCTTCTTCCTTCCATGATTTATTTCTTTTTACTAACCATCTTTTCAGATTTTCAAGACCTCCCACATCTTCCAATTTCAAGTCACTTTTTATAAATTCCAATATTCCTGTTTTTCGGATGACTTGTCTTTTTTCCTCCAGAATAATATCCAATTCCTGTATGCTGAGCTGTCCCTTTTGTACCATTGCTCTTGCAATCGCATTTTCTGCCTCTTGTAGCGTCAACCCTAATGCAGTCTTACAAAGTTGCCTTTTTTCTGACGCTGACAGATTGATAGTTATATTAGGATTGTCTCTATTTACAGCAATCATCTCATTCAATAGAGTTTCCAGTTCATAAGTATTAGGAAAATCCAGTTCAACAACTGTTACTTCTTTTTGTAATTCTTCTGAAAGCTGTAGCATAGGAGATACAAATATAATATTCTTAGGCTTCTCACTTTCACGCAAAACATTGACCATATCACGTAATTTTCTGATAACAATATAATCATTTGGCTGCTTGGGACTTAAGAAAACATGAAAATCCTTTAATATAAATACAGATGGTTCATTACATTCTGAAATATAATCCAAGGCAGATAAAGAAGTTTCCGTATTTCTAACTGTTTCCCTCCCTGCTGTAATTCCTTCTGTTTGGCTCCACAAATATACCTTTCTTATTGTCTTGATTTTATTTTCTTCTGTGACAATATCTTCTATCATTTGTGTAACTCTGTTTTCTTCCCACGTAGATATGTAAATCATCGGGAAACGCGCTTTTAACAAATTACAAATATAATCTTTTGTTTTTAAACTTTCCATTTCTATTTATCCTCTTAAATATCTATTTTTCTTCCAGATGCACGACTTGGCGCATCTTTCGTTTCATTCTTTACTAAATCTTCTTTTTCTGTTGTCTTTTCTGAACATAACAAATATTCTTCCATTCGCTTTGCTTTATTCTTATCTATAGATAATCTCATATAAAAATCTTCCACAGATGAGAATGGAACTTCTTTCCTAACGTCAACAATCCTTTTTGCCAATATGAGACTTATTCCTGGGATCTCGATTAGTTCTGACTCTTTACAGTTATTAATATCAATCGGATTTACAATTCTCTGTATTTCATCAACATGATTTTCATCACTTTCTATTTCTCCGATTAATTCTTTATATATATCCTGTTGGAATTTCTTCGCTTGCTCATGTTCTTTTGTCCGCAATATATCCTTAGATTCTTTTATCACCTTTAACCTTAGGCAATACTCTTTACTCATTATAACAGTATGTATAATACTGACAGCCCACATAATCAGATATACAGATATTAATCCTATACTCATTAATATCCACCCCACACCTATATATGCCAGTCCATATATATTCCAGATTTTTTTTCGTGTTCTTATGCCTGCGACTATAAGACCTAACCCACTTAGAAACATTACAAAACTCAGTGCTATAACCACAACTCTATTAATTACAATTTCTATCCTTGACATTTTAGTTTATCCTCATCTTTCAAAATTTCTTCAATATAATTATCCTGATAAAACTCTTCGGTAAATTCTCGTTCTATCACCTCTGCTCCGGTCAGTTGTTCTATCACTTTTTCATAGTCAGAACACTTTTTTCCCTTTATTCCCTTTGTCTCAGCGTAAATTAGTCCATCTGGGCAAATTCTTATTTTTATATATGCCACTTTATTTTCCTCCCTCTACTTCCATTTATTGATATTTCCCATCCCGTTTATCCATACTGCTCCATCCTTTGATATTCTGATTTCTAATTTATTTTCAACTTTTTCCAAATCTTTTTCCGAATACTTGTCTGATAAAAAAATATATTTCTGATTAGAAGAACCGCTCCACGGTCTTGTGAAATCCCTCTTTTCCTCCATATATGGTCCATCAATCAATAAATCGGTATAGGACAGAACGTCTCTTTGTTCTTTTTTTCCAATATCTGTTCATAAAGAAATCCTGTAAATAAAATAACAGTATATCCTTTTTCTTTACACTTTCTAACCAATTCCAACAATCCTTGCGTCTGTTCAAATGGTTCCCCACCTAGAACAGTGATACCTTCTATTCGTTTTCCCTGATGTTCTATATCTTTTATAAGACTGGTCACACTATATATCTCTCCTTCAGCCTTATCCCACATCTCACGATTGATGCAGCCTTTACAACAAATGCTGCACCCTTGAACCCATATACAATATCTATTCCCAAATCCTTCTGTCCGGGTCTGCTTTACTATTCTATTTATTCTTAATGCTTTTTTCATAAGTAAGTATTTTCTTATTTCCTTTCACATATATTACTCTTATTCTATTTTCTTACCTGCTCATTTTTTATAGAAATTACATATTTTCGTTAAAATTATACGTTATTAC
>ERZ652168.27-NODE-27-length-71928-cov-19.0569_pt1 | contig 71928 bp, 65 predicted proteins | sample MGYA00514763_ERZ652168 | MGnify/ENA metagenome assembly ERZ652168
TTATAAACACGGCGCACGCCTTGTTCACAAAATCTGGTTTTGCCTGCCTTACAGTAACAACCCATCGCGATTTATTTAGTAAACTTAATATAGCAAAATCGTAGGTAAAAGTCAACTGCACTGCTAAAATTAATTTATATTTTAGTTATAATGTTTATTTTTTTTTAATATTTTCGTATAAAATCCACAAATCATTGATAATCAAAATATTCAACAAATTTCATATGATTCATGGCTTCCTTCTCTGTCAGATATCGCTGTTCCCCCAGGTCCATACCTTTCTCACCGCTGGCATCCACATATATAGTCTGTCCGTTCATTTCCACTGCACAAAAAACATACCCTTCCTGGCTGATACGGTTTTTCTCCCACACTCCAAGAACAATATGCGACTCCATTCCGGCACGGCTGCACAATTCAGACAATATTTTAGCGGATCCAAGTGCAGTGGCTTTTTCTTTTACAAGGGCAGAAAGATTGTTATAGATATATACTCCCTCAAAGACCTCATCCATGCTCGAAAAGTTCAGCGCGTCCTCCCCTACATGGGATGCCGGGGATATATGTTCATCCAGCCAGGACAGAAAATAGTCAACAGCCTTTTTCTCCCCATAGTCGTCCGGCAAATTATCCAGAATCTCCTCCAGAATCCCCTCTGTCTTACTATCCATATCCTCAATAGCGGCTTTCCCCTGCTTGGAATTAACTGAAAGTCCCTTCTGGATCTCATCCAGATTCAAGACTTCCCCCTCCTCTGAGTATTCCCCCGCCTCATTAATCCCCTCGGCGCAGGATAAAAATAAAATTGCTTTAGAGATAATCTTATCGCTGACAGTGGTAAGATCTGACGTCTTATATTTTACATACATATTATCCTCAGTCATAGGTATATCATAAAACCCATAAAAGTAGTTATACCCTTCATCTTCCAGGGCGCCCGTCACTCTTAGATATTCCTCCCCATTCATCGGTTCTGGAAATTCCACCACTCCTCCTGACAGTTCATCCAGCCTCTCCTTCATCAAATCATAATTCTCTTTTTCTTTGACAGTCAGCTGGCCGGAATAGAAATCTGAGACTGCCTTACCGCTTTTTCTAGGTTCGTCCTCTAATTTTGTAGCTGTCGCATTAGATAATGTGGCCTGGCGCTGCCACCAGGCCAATAAACCCAATACAAGAACCACTAATCCGACAATGAAAACTGCCCTTGGGTGCTTCCGGATAAAAGTCATACTTGTTTTCTCCCATTTATATATACAGCCTTTACATTTAGTTCCTTATCCAAAAGAACCAAATCCGCCGCCTTCCCCGGTGTAATACTGCCGCACACATCATCAGCCCCAATCTCGCGGGCCGGGTTTATCGTAGCGCAGGCAACTGCATCCTCGAGGGGGATACCCATTTTCTGTACCGCAACCCGCAGGCATGCCATCAGGTTCGTTGCAGAACCCGCAATTGTTCCATCCGCCAGCGTGGCTCTGGCCCCCTTCACAAATACATCCTGGCCGCCGAGAGTATACTGACCATCAGTCAGGCCGGTGGCCCTCATGCTGTCACTAATCAATATAACCCTGTCTGCACCGAACATTTCAAAGGTCGCCCTCACTACAGAAGGGTGAATATGAACGCCATCGCATATCAGCTCCACATGGCAGTCCTGGCTATCTCTTGCAGCGCCGATGACACCAGGATCCCGGTGGTTAAATGGAGGCATGGCGTTATACAGATGTGTAATATGGCTTGCGCCCTTGTCAAGTGCCAGCGCGGCCGTATCATAATCTGCAGTTGTATGGGCCAGTGATACAACAACTTCTCCCTTTACTTTCTCGATAAATTCCAGCGCGCCCTCATTTTCCGGCGCAATATCAACCAATTTTATTAATTTCCCTGATTCTTCCTGCAGGCTGTTAAACAGCTTTGTATCGCACATACGTATATGGTCCGCAGCCTGGGCCCCTTTCTTCTTTGCGCTGATAAAAGGGCCTTCCATATTAATGCCAATAAGCTTGGCGCCATTCTCACTTTTATACTCTGCCGCTGTCTGCATAATCTTGTGCAGTTCCTCCTCAGGCAGTGTCATCGTGGCGGGACAGATAGAAGTAACCCCCACAGAGGCCTCATATGCAGCTATATTTGCAATCCCCTCCAAGCTGGCATCACAAAAATCATCCCCCACACAGCCGTGGAAATGAATGTCCACCAGGCCGGGTATAGCATAACAGCCTTCAGCATCCACCGCTTCCTCACTATCTCTTGCTGAAGCGGCAAACAGGCCGTTTTCCATAATAACTTCTCCCAAGGCAAACTTCTTGTCCTCATTAAATACCAGTGCATTCTTAATAATCATATTCTTCCAACCTTCTTTCTCTCCGCCACTGAAGCAGGCGGCACGCTCTTATTCAGGGATTTTTGACAGTGCTGCAGCATCGGCCACAACAGTGACATCAGGATGCAGCTGCAGGATAGATGCCGGAACCTGTGGAGTAACCTCGCCGAAAAATGCCTTTGCCACAATGTCAGCCTTCTCCTCTCCATTAACGACTACAAGAATTCTTTTAGCCTGCATAATCGTCTTAATCCCCATAGTATATGCCTGTCTGGGAACATCCTCTGCTGAAGCAAAAAATCTCTTATTTGCTTCAATCGTACTTTCTGTTAAATCCACACAGTGTGTCTCTTTGTCAAAAGCATCGGCCGGCTCATTAAATCCAATATGCCCATTATGCCCAAGGCCCAGAAGCTGCATATCTACGCCTCCCAAAGAAGCAATCAGCTCCTCATATCTTCGGCATTCCTTATCTGCATCTGGTTCCATTCCGTTTGGCACGTTGGTACGGCTCTTATCAATATTCACACGGTCAAAAAGATGTTTATGCATAAAGTAGTAGTAGCTCTGGTCATTCTCCCTGTCCAACCCTTTATATTCATCCAGATTTACCGTAGATACCCCTCCAAAATCCAGTTCACCCTGGTTATATTTTTCTGTCAGTACATCATACGTGCCGATAGGCGTAGACCCTGTAGCCAGTCCCAGCACACACTCTGGTTTCAATGTCACCTGTGCGGCAATGATATTTGCCGCTTTTTTACTCATATCTTCATAATTCTCTGCTTTTAAAATTCTCATAATTTTACCCTCCATAAGTTATATTGATTAACTATTCCATTATATACCGTATCTTACCCATTCCACAACCAGATTATCTGAAAAGGCCGGGTGAATCCTTGTAATGAATCTCTTTCAGCACTAATCCCTGGGGCGGGACTGTTATACCAGCTGCAGTCCTATCCTTCTTCCTAAGTATCTCCTCCACTTGTTCTGGCATATAATAACCACGCCCAACTCTTAAAAGAGTGCCTGTAATAATACGTACCATATTATATAAAAATCCATTTCCTATCATTTGGATTGTTATCTCGTCCCCTGCTCTCAGAATTTCTAATTTGTAGATGGTGCGGACTGTATCTTCAACATTTGTACGTATATTACAGAAGCTGGAAAAGTCATGTTCTCCAATAAGATATTGTGCCCCACTCCTCATTTTCTCTATATCCAACCCATAGGATACAAAATATGTGGTGAGCCGCCTGGTGGGGTCAGGCACCGGCCGGTTCAAAATATGGTATTCATAAGTCTTAGTGCATTCGCAATGTCTGGGGTGCCATCCCTTTGGCACCTCCTGGGACGCCACAGCCACAATATCCTCAGGAAGCCGCCGGTTCAGCGCATAAGCCAGGCGTCCAGGCGGAATAGAAGTATCCGAGTCAAATACAGCTACATTTCCCAGGGCGTGCACTCCTGAATCTGTACGGCTCGCGCCAATCACCCGGATGTCCTCCCCTGTCAGCTGGGACAAGTGGCGGTTGAGAACCTCCTCAACTGTGATGCCATTGGGCTGCACCTGCCAGCCGCAGTAATTTGTCCCATCGTAAGCTACTGTCAATTTAAACCGTCTCATACATCCCCCTAAAAAATCCATATCTCAAGCGGCACATAGCGTCCAGCAAAAAACACTAGGGCCAAATATAGGAAGGCTATAAAATAGGCCAGATAATCCCTCTTCCCATAAAAAAGAGGTTTCATTTTGGTTCTCCCGTCCCCGCCTCTGTAACACCGGGCCTCCATTGCCATAGCCAAATCATTTGCCCTTCTAAAAGCAGATACAAAGAGGGGGACAAGTATGGGGATCATGGCCTTTGCCCTCTGTACAATATTCCCGCTCTCCAGATCAGCTCCTCTGGCAATCTGAGCTTTCATAATTTTGTCGGTTTCCTCCAGCAATATAGGAATGAAACGCAGGGCGATAGACATCATCATGGCAACCTCGTGTACCGGCACTCTTATTTTATTCAGAGGGCGGAGCAGCTTTTCTATCCCATCTGTCAGTGCGTTCGGCGTAGTTGTGAATGTCATAATTGAAGATCCCAGGATCAGATATATCAGCCGGATAGCTGTATACACCGATATCCTCAGCCCACGGTCTGTAATGCGAAAAACCCAGAACTGTGCCAGTTCCCTTCCCTCTCTTGTAAGAAACAAATTAAACAGCACAGTAATCAGAAGAAGCATCACAATCGGCTTTAGTCCCTTGACTATATACCTGGCAGGTACTTTCCCTGCCCATATGACTCCCCCCAGGAACAAGGTTGCTATCATATAACCACATATGCTGCTCTGCACAAAAAGTGATACTAAAAACAGCAGCGTACAGATAATTTTCACTCTAGGATCCAGTTTGTGTATAATACTCTCTGCAGGATAGTACTGGCCAATTGTAATATCTCTAATCATGGAAACTCCTTATAATGTCTTCTGCCGCCTCTTCCACAGTTGTTACATCTGTCCTAACAGGCATTCCTCTCAGTTTTAACGCATGCATAATATAAGTCACCTGGGGCGCCGCCAGGCCAACCTTCTCCAGTTCTCTGTAGTGTGCGAACACCTCTCCAGGCTGTCCGTCATACATGATTTCGCCTTTGTTCATCACAACAATACGCCCCACATATCTCGCAATATCTTCCATGCTATGGGAAACAAGTATGACTGTCATGCCTGTCGCCTTGTGCAGCCTGCTTATTTGATCCAGTATCTCATCCCGCCCCTGGGGATCTAACCCCGCAGTCGGCTCGTCTAGCACTAGGACGCCTGGATGCATTGCCAGGACGCCTGCTATAGCGGCCCGTCTTTTTTGCCCGCCTGACAGTTCAAAGGGAGACTGATGATAATACTTTTTGGGAAAACCCACTAATTCTAGTGCTTCTTTCGCCCTTATCTCACATTCTTCAGGGGAAAACCCAAGATTTTTAGGGCCAAAACAGACATCTGAGAGCACTTCCGACTCAAAAAGCTGATGTTCAGGATACTGGAATACAAGGCCAACCTTACTGCGCAGCTTCTTCATATCATAATCCTTACTATAAATATTTACCCCCTCATAATATAAGGCGCCAGAGCTGGCTTTGAGCAGTCCATTAAAGTGCTGGATCAAAGTAGATTTTCCTGAACCTGTATGGCCGATAATTCCCACAAATTCTCCCTGGGAAATTTCCAAATTTATGTCTATGAGAGCCTGTTTTTCATATGCTGTTTTTGGACTATACGTATAGTTAATGTGCTCTAACTTAATTGACATAATTCCTCCACCAACTCCTCCATCCTTAAAATCCCTGCCGGAAGTTTCATTCCTCTTTTCCTCAATTCTTCAGCCAGCATTGTAACCTGCGGGACATCCAGATGAAAGCGCTTCAGCTCATCTACCCTGCTGAAAATATCTCTGGGGGATCCTTGCATCACAATTCGCCCGCTGTCCATTACATATACCCGGTCTGCATCTATTACCTCTTCCATATAATGTGTAATCAGGATAACTGTCACCTTTTTTTCCCTGCGCAGATTTTGTACTGTACGGATGACCTCTTTTCTTCCATTAGGGTCAAGCATGGCCGTAGGTTCATCCAACACAATACACTGCGGTTCCATTGCTATTACTCCCGCTATGGCCACCCGCTGTTTCTGGCCTCCTGACAGTTTATTGGGTGATTGGTAACGGTATTTTAGCATCCCCACAGACTTTAGGCTTTTTTCCACCCGCTTCCATATTTCATCTGTAGGTATGCCAAGGTTTTCCGGGCCAAATCCAACATCCTCTTCCACAACAGTGCCAATAATCTGATTATCTGGATTCTGGAATACCATCCCAGCGGACTGGCGGATATCCCACAGATTCTCCGGTATCCTTGTGTCCCTGCCATTTACCCAAATAGTCCCCCCTGTTGGCAGCAAAATGGCGTTTATGTGCTTGGCCAGAGTAGACTTGCCTGAACCATTGTGCCCCAGAACAGCAATAAAATCTCCTGGGGCTATATTCATATCCACCGCATCTACAGCACGGTTCACCCCAGTTACATTCCCCTCTTCATCCCGCTTCTCATATTCGTATATCAATTTTTCTGCGTGAATCATCTCCATACAGGCATGTCCCTCCATTATTTAGCCTATATCCGTTCTATTTATCTCCCTGAGCTTCTCTATTTTTGCCCGAAAGGGCGGGTGACTTCCCATTAACAATAAGAATCCCCAGGCTTACCAGCAAAAGAGCCGAAAGGTTTCTGACTGATATGATTTTTTCTCCAAGAAAAACAGCAGAAAGCGCCACTCCAAAAATGGGAATTGTAAAACCATATACAGCTACCCTGCCCACAGGGTTATATTTTAACAAAATAGTCCATATGCTAAATGCAACTGTTGTCAGCAATGCCATATACAGTAGGAGCAAAGACGATTTCAGAGTAAATCCTTCTACCTTCCCTCCCATTATAAATCCGATTATAATTAAAAATATACTGCCAAACAAAATCTGATAGGAGGTAATGGTCATAGGACTCTCCTTACCTGAAATCATTTTTAATATGACTGTGCTGACACCATAGGCTACTGTACACACAAGGATCATCCCTTCCCCCTGTACGGAAAAGCCTTCTCCCCAGGCGCCGGGGGCCAGATTTATAACTATGATGCCTGCCAGGCCGAAAATACAGCCAATTCCTTTTTTCCAGGTCATTTTCTCAGACTGCAGCATGAAATGCGCCGCTACAATTGACACAAACCCATTAGAAGCATTTATAATAGAACCTTTCGTTCCGGTTGTGTTTGCCAAACCTATGTAAAAGCAGACATATTGTATCGTAGTCTGGAGTATCCCCTGCCTCAAAATGTAGGGGATGGAAGAACGTTGCATGGTCAAAATACGCCTCTCCAACAAACACCCAAATATAAACGTCAGCACGCCAGAGAGGAAAAACCGGTAGCCAGCAAATACTATCTGGCTCCCGGTTCCCTCTATTCCCAACCACTCATATCCGACTTTGATACAAGGGAATGCACTTCCCCACAAACCACAGCAGAGCAATGCCAGCATACAGACAACCGCCGGATTCTGTAGTTTTCTTTCCATGGCATTCAGGCCTTCTCAGGCTCGCCGTACTCTTCACCGAATGTCTCCACCGTTACCTTCTTCATCACTTGCGGCTCCAGTGGCCTGTCACTGTAGTCCGTATCTATGCCGGCTATTTTATTTACAATATCCATCCCCTCTGTAATCTTTCCAAATGCAGCGTATGCCCCGTCAAGATGAGGGGACTTTTTGTGCATAATAAAGAATTGGGAACCTGCAGAATCGGGATGCATGGCCCTAGCCATGGAGAGTACCCCCTCATCATGGGCCAGGTCATTGGCAAACCCATTCTGTGAAAACTCACCTGGGATCGTATAACCCGGGCCCCCCATCCCCGTACCGTCGGGGCAGCCTCCCTGAATCATAAAACCACTGATCACACGGTGGAAAATCAACCCGTCATAAAACCCCTGCCCTACTAACGAAACAAAGTTCCGAACCGAATTAGGCGCCACCTCAGGGTACAGTTCAGCCTTCATAATATCTCCATTCTCCATCTCAAACGTAACAATTGGATTCGCCATAATCAAAAACTCCTCTTCTTTAAATAATCAATATCCCTATTGTAGCGGATAAACCCCGGTTCGTCAATCAGGTACACCACTGCAGCCAATTTGGGACGTAACAAAAGCGCAAAAGGTTACGTCCTCAAATACTCAATCAACCCGCCTTTCTCCTGGTATCCTGTCTCCCACAGTTCCCGCAATGAGAATGTGCTTGCCTCCCCATAGGTCGCTACGGCTATCAGCAGGTCTTCTGCCTCTTCCTGATATCCAAAGCACAGAAACCAATGCCATACGAAGTCTTTATATTTTGGATTTATGTGCTTGAGCATAAGATAGGGGACTGGCATTCCCAGATCAATTTGTTTTTTTATGAATACTGCCGCCTCCACGAAACTATGGTTCCCGGAAAAACCTTTCATCGACAGTTCCGTTTCCCCTATATCCTCTAAGTATTTGGAAAATCCGTCTATATACATCGATAGTTTTTTTACTCCCCCTGCCCGCGGCCTGATATATGGTTTCATTTTCATGGAAAACCGAATATAGTCTTCCTTTGACAACTGTGCCACATCAAAAGGATAGAGTTTCTCCATGCCTCTGTGAAGTGCAAAATAAATACAGGAGTCACAGGCTGTCGCCGCCCCGCATCCCCCTACATGCATCACCACATTGCGGAACCACTCCTGGTTGCCCCCTATTTCTCCTTCTATTGTAAAATAGTCTAATATATTTTTCATGTCATCCTCCCAAGTAACGCCTATCAATCTTTTATTTTTCCAGAAGATGCCAAAGTTGTATAGAATACTACGCCAAGTATAATCATCCCGCCTGCCAGCTCTTTTATTCCCGGCTTCTCACCCAGAAATAGAAATGCTGCGCAAATACCATACACTGATTCTAGTCCTGATACAATCCCGGCTGTCTGCACCTTTACATATTTGAGACTTTCTATATACATAGTATGCGCCACCGCAGTAAATACTACTCCGAGCAGCAGCAAAACCAGGATATCCCTTGCCTCGGCGGCCGGCTGAAGAATAAATACCGTTGGAAGAAGCACAATACTAGCCGTAGCCTGCTCATAAAAGGCTGTTTTACTGCTCGTATACCTTTCCATGAACAGCCTGTTCATCAACGAAAGAACCGCATATGACAGACTCCCGGCCATCCCCCAAAGCACCCCCTGGGTCATCCTATTCCCTATCTCAAACTCCGGCACGATAAACAAAACCCCTGCCAGCATGATAAAAGCAGACATGATGCTGGATACCCGCAGCTTTTCACGAAACAGAAGTGGTTCAAGAAAGGTAACAAACAGCGGAAATGTAGAGAAGGTCAGTGTCCCCACGGCCACGGTAGATGACTGGATAGACTGCATAAAAGTCGTCCAGTGCACTGCAAGCACAATTCCGGCCGTAATCATCAGCACATAATCCTTAAAACTATTAAGGCCCATTGGCTCCTGTTTTATTTTAAGCAGTATAAATAAAAACAGAGATGAGAACACGACCCGGCCCAGCACAATAATCACAGATGGAAGGCTCACCCATTTCGCAAACAATCCGGCCAGTCCAAATAAAAGCACTGCAATATGTAACCATATAAGGCCCTGTTTGCTTCTCCTCATCTTTTCTAACCTCCCTGACTATCCATTTCGAATTTCAGTATATCACAATACGTTCTATCTTCCAATTGTCAAATATATGCCCCCTCTGTTTTATCTATAGTCTATCAGTCCATTTCTCCCATTCTCTCCAGGTATACATTTAGCACTGTGGCCCCACTAACTTGTAATGCCATGGCAGTTACATGCATATTATAACTTCTGCCAATGTACACTGCTACTCAGAATCCATGGCCTATTTTATAATCTATCACGTACCTTCTGGTCGAAATGTACATTTTTCACTCATTTTTTTGGTTACTCATGATATTGTCCAAGACCGGGATTTTTACTATACTTGATTTTAGAAAACAACGAAACAACTATATTCAAGGAGGCTGTACAAATGGCAAGCTTATCACTTAAAGGTATCCAAAAAATTTATTCTAACGGTTTTCATGCAGTAAAAGATTTTAATCTCGATATTGAAGATAGAGAATTTATTATTTTCGTAGGACCATCTGGATGTGGAAAATCTACAACTCTTCGTATGATTGCAGGATTGGAAGACATCTCCGGCGGAACATTGGAAATCGACGGCAAGGTAATGAATGATGTTGAGCCAAAAGACCGCGATATTGCGATGGTATTCCAGAACTATGCTCTGTATCCTCATATGACAGTATTTGATAATATGGCGTTCGGCCTGAAACTGCGTAAAGTGCCAAAAGACGAGATTGATAAAAAGGTCCGTGAGGCTGCAAGAATCCTTGACCTGGAGAAATTACTTGACCGTAAGCCAAAAGCTCTTTCTGGTGGACAGAGACAGCGTGTCGCTATGGGACGTGCCATTGTACGTAACCCAAAAGTATTCCTTATGGATGAGCCTCTTTCTAACCTTGACGCAAAGCTGAGAGTGCAGATGCGTATAGAGATTTCTAAACTGCACGAAAATCTCAATGCTACTATCATCTACGTAACACATGACCAGACAGAGGCCATGACTTTGGGAACAAGAATTGTTGTTATGAAAGACGGTGTTGTTCAGCAGGTAGATACTCCTCAGAATCTGTACAATACCCCATGCAATCTGTTTGTTGCCGGCTTTATCGGTTCTCCCCAGATGAACTTCATGGATGCTGTTGTAAAGGTTAACGGGAATGACGCAATTTTACAGATCGGCAAGCATGAATTAAAGGTACCGGCTTCCAAGAAAAAAGCATTAATTGACGGCGGCTATAATGGAAAAACTATTGTTCTTGGTATCCGTCCTGAAGACGTGCATGATTCAGAAGCATTTATCAGCAACTCGCCTGACAGCGTTATTTCTTCTAAGATCAAAGTTTACGAATTGCTTGGTGCAGAAGTATACCTGTACTTTGATGTAGAAGGTACTCAGCTGACAGCCCGTGTAAACCCACGCACCACATTAAGGACAGGGGATGATGCTGTATTTGCTCTTGACATGGAGAAAATTCATCTTTTCGACAAAGAAACAGAGTTGACGATTACAAACTAATGCTTTAAAATAATATTACAATTAATAAGAGAGGGGCTGTGCTATTAAGTGCAGCCTCTTCTGTATACACAAGGAGCAGACATGGGCCACACACAGGAACTTGACAAAGCTTTATCTGAACTGAAGAGAATAACCGGTATCACATTGGATGCCAAAGCCAGTACTCCAGATGAAATAGAATTTGCACTAGCACAAATACGTTGTCTGATTACAGCCTATAAGGAGAAATACAACAAGAACCATTTTCTGTCAAGCCTGATGACCGACAGTATACCGTCATATGATATTTTTGAACGTGCAGCCCGCCTGCACATAGATCCAGAAATACCAAGAATCTTATTTCTTCTGGAAACCAGGAACCCCCTTGATGATACTGTCACAGAGATTCTAAAGAATCTCTTCCCCTCCCAGACAAAAACATATCTGGTAGGAATTACTGAAAAAACACTTGTCATCCTCCGTCCCCTCAAGGCTTCAGAATCAACTGATGACATACAGCGGCTGGCCCTTATGCTCATTGACACGCTCAACACAGAGGCGCTGGCCCAGGTCAGGATCGCATACAGCGGCACAATTGACACACTTCTTGATTTGTCCGGCGCATTCAGGGAGACAAGCCTGGCTCTTCAGGTCGGCAGGCTTTTTTATTCAGACCAGAAAATATTCCCTTATAACCAGCTCGGGATAGGACGATTGATTTATCGGCTGCCTTCCACGGTCTGTGAACAGTTCCTGGGGGAAATATTCGGTGAAGATATCCCTGGCTCCTTTGATGAGGATCTTACAGCTACCATCAATAAGTTTTTCCAAAATAACCTTAATATAGCTGAGACTTCACGTCAGCTTCACATGCACCGTAACACCCTGATATACCGGCTGGAACAGATCGAAAAGAAAACAGGCCTGGATATCCGCAGGTTTGAAGATGCCATGACTTATAAGATAGCTATTATGGTTACTAATTATTTACAGACAGAAAGGACTTCATGATATGAATGACGCTTTTTATGAACAGATTGTACCCCGAAAAACCCGAGCCACTGATACTGTAATTCGCATACTTACCATTGCAATATTAGCTGCGATCCTGATTTTTACTATGCCTCTGATTGGTTTTATAGGTATTATGATCACCGTTGTGCTCGCTTTTGGGGCCTATTACTTGATTTTCCCGAAATTAAATGTGGAGTACGAGTATACCATACTAAACCACGACATGCAGATTGACGCAATCTATAGTAAATCCAAAAGAAAAAGCCTGCATAGTTTTGATATCCAGCAGGCGGAGATTATTGCCCCCAAAGATTCTCCGCGCCTCCATTCCTACCGCGCAGATAAGACCCTGGATTTTTCCTCCGGGGATGGGTCCCATAAAATTTATGCTGTCATGGTCCCTCTTGGGCAGAAGAATACCCGCATTCTTATAGAACCCGATGATAAAATGCTGTCCCATATGAAATCCTGGATGGGAATGAAACTGTACACCGATTAAAGGTGCCGCCCTTCTTGGCCTGTTATTTTGTGTAAGTCAAATACCCCGATACAAGTATCGGGGTATTTGACCCTGGCAGCAGTCGCTAACTGGACATGAGAGCATCACCGCTTATCACCTCTGTGCCCTATTGCTTTTTACCTGCCAGCTAAATACTTACTTGCAGCCAGCGCTGCCACAGCGCCGTCTGCTGCCGCCGTTGTGAGCTGCCTTACTTCCTTGGTGCGGCAGTCTCCTGCTGCAAATACGCCTGGCCGGGATGTCAGGCAATCTTCAGATGCAAGGATAAATCCAGCGTGATCCAGTTTGATATACTCTGCAAATATCTCATTCTGCGGGATCTGGCCAATTGCAACAAATACTCCTGCAACAATAAGATTAAAGTCCTCTCCTGTTTTCTTGTTATTCAATATAAGGCCTTCTACGACTGTATCACCCAGAATCCCCTTCACTGTGGCGCTGAGCACAAACTCCACGTTGTCCTTGCCCTTCAGCACTTCTACCATACTGCTGTCGCCCCTGAATTCATCTCTTCTGTGTATCAAATATACCTTACGGCAATAATTAGAAAGAAATTCAGCATCCTGCAGGGCCGTATTCCCCCCTCCTACAACTGCTACATCCTGCCCCCGGAAAAATGCGCCGTCACAGGTCGCACAGTAGGAAACACCTGCTCCTATAAACCGCTCCTCCTTTTCCACTCCCAAATGTCTGTGCGTTACACCTGTAGCTAAAATCACTGTGCGGCATGGGTATTCCTTCCCCGTTGTCTCGATAATCTGCCCCCCGTCACCAGGCCTGATCCCTGTCACCTTCTCCATAGCTGTCTCGGCCCCAAGTCCCATCGCCTGATCTAAGAGATTTATAGAAAATTCGCTTCCGCTAACGCTTGCAATCCCTGGATAATTCTCTACCTTATGGGTGGAAGCTATCTGCCCTCCGAAATTCATCCCCTCCAGAACCACAGTACGTTTCCCCGCCCTTTGTCCGTAAATGGCAGCCGTCATCCCTGCCGTGCCGCCTCCAATTATACCAATATCATACATATTAACTCCTCCGCTTTCTTGCCCAAACTCCAGAATACCGCTTTACTACAATCAAGCTTACTCTATTTGCCCTCTGCATATGCCTTAATATTTGAGGCATTTGCCATCTTCTGAATCCCTTCCCGGCCAATAACTACCAGGGTGGGAGCCTGCATAACTCCATATTGCCTCACAAGCTCAGCATTTTCTTCCGCATCTATTAGTTCATAGGATATTCTGGCCTTTTCCAGAGAACCCGCTGCTATTTTACAATTTGGGCAGGTCTTAGTTGTAAATAACAGAGTTCTGGGCGCCGCCCCGCCCTTGTCTGACTCCGTCTTTCTTCTCTCTTCTGCCCTGCCTCCTTTATGGAGATGTGAATTTTTAATATCATATACTTTGCGGTCTTTAAATTCCTGGCTCTTTCCATCATTCCAGTTCTTGACTGGCCTGTAATAACCTGTAATGCGGCTGTAAACCTCTGTCTCCCCACCACAATGTGGGCATTGATACTGTTCTCCGTTTAAATAGCCATGGTTCTTACAGATTGAATAGGTGGGGGACATGGTATAATAGGGAAGCTTGTAGTTCTCAGCTATCTTCTTTACCAGGGAAGCCGCCGCCTTCCATCCTGGAAGTTTTTCTCCTAAAAAGGTGTGGAATACCGTCCCAGAGGTATACAATGTCTGCAGCTCATCCTGAATATCCAGAGCTTCAAACACATCCTCCGTGTATCCCACCGGAAGATGGGAACTGTTAGTATAGTAGGGTGTGCCATCCCCCTCTGCTGCAGTAATAATATCCGCAAACTGCGCCACATCGTGCTTAGCCAGACGGTAGGTTGTTGACTCTGCAGGGGTAGCCTCCAGATTATATAAGTCGCCGTACATCTCCTGGTAATCTGACAGGCGCTCCCTCATATGCTTCAATACATCCTTCGTAAACTGCTGTGTCTCTGCATGGGCCATGTCTTCTCTGATCCATTTTGCATTCAGCCCAGCTTCATTCATGCCTATCAGGCCGATTGTAGAAAAATGATTGTCAAAAGAACCCAGATATCTCTTTGTATAAGGATACAGTCCTTCATCCATGAGTTTCGATATTACAACACGCTTTGTATGAAGAGACCTGGCGGAAATATCCATCATTTTATCCAGCCTTTTATAAAATTCTTCCTCATTCTCCGATAAATATGCGATTCTGGGCATATTAATTGTTACAACTCCAACAGACCCTGTGCTCTCACCGCTTCCAAAGAAGCCTCCTGATTTCTTGCGGAGTTCACGCAGATCCAGGCGCAGGCGGCAGCACATACTCCTGACATCACTGGGTTCCATATCGCTGTTAATATAATTAGAAAAATAGGGCGTACCATACTTGGCTGTCATCTCAAACAGGAGCCTGTTATTCTCAGTGTCGCTCCAGTCAAAATCATTTGTGATAGAATACGTGGGAATAGGGTACTGGAATCCTCTTCCGTCTGCATCCCCCTCAATCATAATCTCAATAAATGCTTTATTAATCATATCCATCTCTTGCTGGCATTCCCCGTATGTAAATCCCTGCTCCTCCCCGCCGACTATGGCTGGAAGGCAGGACAAGTCATTGGGCACTGTCCAGTCCAGGGTAATATTAGAAAAAGGAGCCTGGGTTCCCCACCGGGATGGGATATTCACCCCATAAATAAAGGATTCAATACATTTCTTTACCTCTGGATATGTCAGATGGTCTGTTTTTACAAAAGGAGCTAAATACGTGTCAAAGGAAGAGAAAGCCTGGGCGCCTGCCCATTCGTTCTGCATAATCCCTAGAAAATTCACCATCTGGTTACAAAGCACACTTAAGTGCTTTGCAGGTGCCGCTTGAATTCTGCCTGGTATTCCGCCCAGGCCTTCTTGTATCAATTGTTTTAACGACCACCCCGCACAATACCCTGTGAGCATGGACAAATCATGAATATGGATATCTGCATTTTTGTGTGCCTTGCCTATCTCATCATCATAAATTTCAGACAACCAGTAATTTGCCGTAATAGCTCCTGAATTACTCAGAATCAATCCCCCCACGGAATATGTCACAGTAGAATTTTCTTTCACTCTCCAATCAGTAATCTTTACATAACTGTCCACTATCTCTTTGTAATCCAGCAATGTAGAGTTCAAATTGCGGATCTTTTCTCTCTGCTTCCTGTACAAGATGTACCCCTTTGCCACATCCGCATACCCGGTCTTAATAAGCACAGCCTCCACACTATCCTGAATATCTTCCACAGATACCAGGCTTTTATTTACCTTAGGCTCAAAATCTGCTGTCACCTTTAATGCCAGTAAGTCAATAATATCCTGATTATATTCCTTTTCCTGAGCCTCAAATGCCTTTTTTATCGCGTCGCTTATTTTTGATATATTAAATGCAGCTATTTTTCCATCCCGTTTTACAACCTGATACATATTATACAGTCTCCCCTTTCTTTTGCCCAGCCAGATAATTTTTGCCCAACTCATCTTAGTTGGGCATCTGAAATAATTCTATCACCATGGTTTTTTCTTGTCAATAACCATACAACAATATCTTGTGTGCAACTTTTAAGTTTACACCAATATCTTGTGCATGATAGGATACAAAAAGTCACCCAAACGCTGCCCCTACGGTTCTTCGTTTGAGTGACAGTATGGCGCTGACATGCAGAGGCACAGGATTTTCTTCATATATCCTCTTAACACTATTCTATCCCCCTGAGCTCCGCATGCGGTACATTCCTCCGGACAATTTCCAGCGCCTGCTCCATAATCTCCCTTGTATAACCTCTAAGTCCCGGGACAATTAAGTCTCCCGAATCTTTAAACCCCTGCAGATAATACCGCCTGGCCCCACTGATCCAGCGCCCAATAGCGGCAAAGTCTTCTCTCTTATGTAATTCCCTAACCACAGTAGTACGAAATTCGTAGGATACCTTATCTGACAAGAGATAGTCCGCAGTCCTTAAAATATTTTCTATATTATAATCCTCAATCCCTACCGTCTTCCCATATTTATCTGGTGCATTTTTAATATCCATGGCTATATAATCCAATAGCCCCTGTTCTGTCATCTGCCTGAGTTTTTCAAAGCTACTGCCGTTGGTATCCAGCTTAACTGCATACCCCATCTCTTTAACCTTTCTGACAAAATCTATAATATCCCGCTGAAGCAGAGGTTCGCCCCCTGTAATGCACACTCCGTCCAAAATCCCCTGTCTTTTTCTAAGAAACGCAAATATTTCTTCTTCAGGGATCTGATTCTCTTCATGAATATGTGTCACCAGGGATGCATTATGGCAGAATGGACAGCGGAAATTGCATCCGGCAGTAAATATAGTACAGGCTACTTTTTCCGGGTAATCTAAAAGAGTTAGTTTCTGCAGTCCCTGAATGTTCATATACCCCATTTCCTCCTATCAACACCAACTATACTGTCCATCCCTCTCCCCGGCATAAACTATGAGCTTAATAACCTTTAAAGTGCTCAATCATAACAGGCATATATTCTCTGCTGTACTCTCCCAGGGAATAATCACCCCTGCTTAAGCACCAGTCCGAAATTAACGCCCTTTCACAGAGTGAATAGTACTTGGTGATTTCACTAATAGATTTATCTGAACGGATCTGTCCCTTTTTCTGACCAGACTCCACTATCCCCGATATGAGGCGGTAGTATACCCTATTCTGATCTAAAAGATGCCTCTGCCCCTTTGATATCAATTGTGTAGAATATAAAGAAGCCAGCAAGTCAATGCTGATTTTCTCTTCAATCATAGAGTGAACCTTATAATTCAGATACAGAAGCTTATCATAATTATTCATCTCCTGATCCATCTCTGCATACAGCTCCTCATAATAATCGTCCAGAACCGTTGACAGCGTGCTGAGCAATTCATCCTTAGTATTAAAATAATAATAAAAAGAGCCTTTAGACGTACCTGATAATTCAATAATGTCATCTACTGTCGTATGGTCGTATCCCTTATCATGGAATAACTGCCAGGCCGCCGAGACAATCCTGGCCTTGACCCCCTTATTTTCTGTTAGTGCGTTCATATCTCCAGCCTTTCCTCCGATAAATTTATTTTATTTTAACATAAATTCCTGGATATGCAAAGGGGACAGACCCTTTTGCAAAAGGGACAGACCCCTTCAGTATCATGCAATAGCCACTTTCTTGTTCTACCAGTATCATCAGTTTATCTTGGCTTGGGTTATCAAAGAACTTTTTTATTTCTCGGCCGCCAGATATAGTTTGTTTTGAAGTTGCCGGACTTTTTCTTTGGAGTTATTAGTCTGCATGTTTGCCCGCACTCTTTATCTAAAGTTACTTTACCCATCCGCCTGGCACCCTGCATTACTGCAGCGCACCGGGTTTAGCTGCACAACCCACTGGCAGTTACTGTGACTGGACTCACAGCGGCAAGTATGGTTCAGCTTTGCTGGACACACTGTAATAAAAAAGGCGTCCTACAGATTCACATGAATCTGTTAGATGCCTGCTTTACTTTATAGATCTGCCAGAAATCGATTGTAAGCCTCTGTACCTGACAGCACTACATATTTTTAGAAATTTCTGTACATGCCTTCATTGCTTCAATCACTGCACTTCTAAGACCCTTTTCCTCGAGCACACGGACAGCCTCAATTGTGGTTCCTCCTGGGGAGCAGACCATATCTTTTAATTCTCCGGGGTGCCTGCCTGTCTCAAGAACCATCTTTGCACTTCCATATACTGCCTGGGCTGCAAATTTATATGCCTGGGCCCTGGGCATTCCATCTGCCACAGCAGCATCTGCCATTGCCTCAATAAACATAAAAACATATGCCGGGGAACTGCCGCTTGTGGAAACCACCACATCCATTAACCTCTCCGGAATTACTTCTACCTTGCCAAAAGCACTCAGTATGCCGACTGCATACTTTACCTCTTCCTCTGTGACATATTTATTGGGGCAGGCGGCTGTCATCCCCTCCCCTACCATGGCAGGAGTATTTGGCATAGAGCGTATAATTTTTACCGCTTTCCCAAACTGCTCTTCCAGCCATGCAAGTGTTTTGCCTGGAGCAATTGTAATAATAATCTGCCCCTCCCTGACAAAATCTTTAATCTCTGCAATCGTAGATGCATAAAACTGTGGTTTAACTGAAAGCACAACTACCTCCGCCTTCTCAACTACTTCTCTGTTATCTGCAGTGACATGGATACCATATGTTTCTTTCACCTTCTCTCTTCCAGGCTCAAAAATATCTGACCCAATAATTTCGTCTGCTTTAAAAATGCCTTCTTTAATAATTCCGCCCATAATAGCGCCAGCCATATTGCCTGTGCCAATAAAACCTAACTTCATAACACCTATCCTCCATTTGTGTAAATTTTTGGTTCAATTTCAAAGGGGTCTGTCCCTTTTGCAAAAGGGTCTGTCCCCTTTGCATTTCCAAGTATACACTCCTTATATTTGTATACAAATTAAATCTTTGAATACAATATAGCATTTCAATAATATCCTGTCAATCCTTACTTCAATACTTTTCTACTTTACTGAAAAGCTATGTTCGTTTTCAAGAGGAATCTCTTCTGTATCCATCCATTCTATGGATATAAAGTGTCCCTGATTTAGTCCTACAAGCAATTTTTGAATCAGTTTTTCTCTGCCCTGCACCTCCATGCTCACTGTACCATCCCACTCATTTTTTACCCAGCCGGTCAGATTCAGCGACTGTGCAAGATATTTAGCCGTATACCTGAACCCCACTCCCTGTACTCGGCCATGGAATATAATACGTTTCCTCACTTCAGCCATTTTCTTATTTACCTCCTTCTGATGTTCTTACCAAAAGTATCCTTTCATACCTTCAAAGGCAGACAGGCCTCCTCCAATAAGGCTTGCCTGGGGGCATTCCTTAATTTGCAGCAGCACTGTTATAGTTACCTCCCCTATTTATCTCAGCAATACCCAGTCTTATTTTCCAATCAAAGTTGCAAATCAATACCTTTTACCTTATAATCTGTATACAGAATCTAAATTTGTATACCCCAAGGGCGCCCCATAATACATGCCCTTCGGACAGACGGATTGGGTCCATTAAGACATCCTTTCATACAGTCAGTCAGATTTCGTACATCAAGATTTATCCAGGGGCACTCCCCTAAATTATACAACCACATTCAAACCTATTTAAAAATTACAACTTTGGAGGTATTGTCATGGCAGAAAGACATATTTCTCTGGCCGACCAGGCATATGAAACTATACGTACAAATATATTAAACCTCACATATCCGCCCGGAATGCAGCTAACAGAAAAACGCCTTTCCGAGGATCTGAATATGAGCAGGAACCCTGTGCGAACTGCAATTAAAATGCTGCAGGCTGAAGGCCTGATTATATCCGACTATTATAAATCAATGACAGTGAAAGAAATTACAACAAAGGATATCCAGGAAATATATCAGCTCAGGGAACTGCTGGAAGGAGATGCATTCCGTCTCATCTTCACCACCGGACGTTGGGAGGAATACTCTTACAGGATTGAAGAAAAGGTTGTCCGCATGTGCGCTTCTGCCTCCGACATATTCCGCTGGGAGGTGGCCGATACCCATATGCATATGGAAATTATCAGTATTTATGACAATAGCCGTATTAACCGGATTTATGAAAATAATCTTTCAGAGTTAATCCGTATGGGACAACGTTCTGTCAAAAACGGCATGGATATCGCAAAGACAAACCTGAACCTGAAGAAGATGATCCAGTATATGCGTGTCAATGACTATGCAAATGCCTTTGAGATTCTTCGTCAAGATCATTTTACAATAGGAAAAGAGACTGCACTGGGATAGCCAGCCAGTCTCTTTTTATCTGCCCTTATAACACAATTTCCATCCAATCCTCTTCTGGATAATCTACTACATAGCAGTCATTGGCATAGACTCTCTCCGGCAGAACAATAAGCACATGTACCACATCCTCTTTAACAGGCATTGGAGCCAGATGCCATACTCCCGTATTAAGCTTCACTACAGTACCCTTGGGAACTATAAATGCCTCTGTCTTATCCGGAACAGGCTCTTTCGTGGCTGGGGCAACGTGAATTACCACATCCCCGTCAAGCGGCAGAATCCCCTCTCCTGTATAATTATGGTACTCTGCAGAATCCACAATCATCCTGTCTGCCTTTTCTGTCACAAGACTGGAAAAAGTAACAGGTACTTCTCCTGAAACAGGAAGCGCCACTTTATCATTATAAAATGCTCCAAGACAATTTCCTGTAGGTTCCGTCAGATTATAGAACATCCCGTACTGCGAGAATGCCTCTGCAGTCAGCATCTGTGCTTTAATTGTTCTCATAGAATTATCCTCCTGTAATAAATAGTTTTATTTTCTTTTATGGTACTGCATATTGCCCCTTTTTTCAACTATCTGTCACTTTATTTGGACTGCTTTGTATTAGTCAAATACCCCGATACAGGCATCGGGGTATTTGACCTTCGCGGCAGTCGCCAAATGGACATATAAACATGCCCCCTTGGTTCGTTGCCTGCGGGAATAAAGGAGAGCGCCCGGCCAGATATCCCCATCCGCAAAACACAATGAGTCTCCAGACATGCCTGCTTTGGTTACTGCGTCTTACCCGAGAAATAAAATGACTCCGGGACACTCCCATATATACAACTGCTGCAAGAAAGTTCATTTATCAGCAGCCACTTATTATTTAGTTAAAATTCTGCTCTGTACGGTTGATAATCTCATCCTGCAAAGCTTTGCTTAAATTTCTGAAATGGTCACTGTAACCTGCCACACGCACGATCAGATCTTTGTAGTCATCTGGATTCTGCTGTGCTTTTATCAATGTCTCTCTGTCAATAACATTAAACTGGATATGGTGTCCATCCATATTAAAATACGTCCTCACCAAATTTGCCATATGGTCAAGGCCTTCCTCCCCTGCCACAACGTTTGGAGTGAACTTCTGATTCAGAAGTGTGCCGCCCGTCTGGAGGTGATCCATTTTAGCGCAGGATTTAACAACCGCCGTGGGGCCGTTTACATCTGCCCCTTTCTCAGGAGAAATGCCTTCTGAAACAGGCTTATGTGCCAGACGGCCATTTGCACTTGCCATCATCACATCCCCAAAATATACATGGCATGTAGTTGGAAGCATGTTGATTCTGTATGTCCCCCCCACCATATTGGGCCGCCCTGTCACCTGGCTTCTGTAATATTCAAATACAGACTTCATGATATCATCAGCATAATCATCATCATTGCCATATTTAGGCGTCTTATTACGCACAAGGTTTAATATTCTGTCATGCCCTTGGAAATTATCATCCAGAGCCTGCATCAGCTCTTCCATTGTAAATGTTTTTTTATCATATACATTATATTTCACCGCAGAGAGACAGTCTGTAATGGTTCCAATACCTACCCCCTGGAGATATTTTGTATTATATCTGGCACCGCCGCTGTTGTAGTCTTTTCCTTTAGAAATACAGTCGTTTGTAATCACAGAGAGGAATGGCACCGGCATGTATTCAGCATATATTTTCTCAATCACATTGCTTCCCTGGATTTTAATATCGATAAAATGTTTCATCTGCTTTTTAAATGCATCAAACAGTTCATCATAAGTCCCAAAATCAGCAGCATGCCCAAGCTTTAACCCAAGCTGCTTGCCAGTCATTTTATCAAATCCATTATTTAATGTCAGCTCAAACACCTTTGGAATATTAAAATAGCCAGTCAGTATATACGCCTCATTTCCAAACGCCCCAGTCTCAACACATCCGCTTGTTCCGCCGCGTCTGGCATCCTCTAATGATTTCCCTGCATTGAGGAGTTCCTGGATAACCGCCTCTGTATTATAAAATGCAGGCTGGCCCCATCCCTTCCTGGAAATCTCACAGGCACGCTTCAAAAACTTCTGAGGTGTCTTTCTGCTTATCTGTACATTAGAACTTGGCTGAAGGAGCTTCATCTCATCCATGCAGTCCAGAATCAAATAGCTGACATTATTTACGCCGTTTTCCCCGGATGGAGTAATTCCCCCGGTGTTAAGATTTGCAAAGTCAGTATAGGTACTGCTTTCTTTCAGGGTAATACCTACTTTCGGAGGAGCAGGCTGATTATTAAATTTTACCCACAGACATTCCAGTAATTCCAGGGCCTTTTCATCGTCCAGTATCCCATCCTCCACGTCTTTTTCATAAAATGGGTTCAGATGCTGGTCAAAACGCCCCGGACTGTATGCGTCCCATGGATTCAGCTCACTGGTTACTCCAAGATGTACAAACCAATACATCTGAATCGCCTGCCAATAAGTCTCCGGCTTATGGGCCGGCACCACATCGCAATTAGCAGCGATCTGAAGCAATTCCTCTTTTCTCTTCGGATCTGTCTCTCTCTCTGCCAACTCCCGAGCATACGCGGCATATCTTTCCCCAAGAACCATAATCGCATCACAGGCAAGCTTCATGCCTTCCAACTCATTTTTCTTATCCAGGGCCTCAGGGTCACTCATAAAATCAAGGCTATCAATGGATTTCTGGATATCCTCCTTATAATCTAAAAATCCTTTCTCATAAATCTTAACAGATCCTACCGTATGCCCCGGCCCTCTCTGCTCCATAAATTCCGTGAAAATCCCTGCCTCATATGCCTCTCTCCATTCTGCTGTCATCTGGTGCAGAATTTTGCTACGTATAGAACGCTTTTCCCAGTAAGGTATCATCACTTCTTCCTGAACTTTATAGTCCTCTTCTTTCACCTTGAAGCTGATAAGCTCCCTGTCATTCATGACATGCATATCCTCTACAGTATGGCAGCAAAGCTCTGGAAATGTAGGAGACGCCTGGGGGGAATCCCCTTTTTCTCCCACAATCAGCTCTCCTTCACCAATATACAAGGTTTTTGTAGAAAAATAATCTTTCAGTACCTGCCCTCTTAATTCGGGTATGGACAATTCTCCCTCGTATTTTTTGTACGTCTCAGTCTCGCTTACCGCACGCTCCAAATCAATATGGGCCGGAGTATCCAGACTTAATTTCCTCAGCTTCTTAACACGGGCATTCATTCCTCTTTCTTCCATTGTTTTAACCTCCTATTTTGACATTCTGGAATCCTGCTTTCTGGAAAAGCTCTACAAAGTGTTCCATTTCTTCTTTATCAGGTGCATGTAAATCAGCGCCCTCATAACATCTCCCAATTTTAGGGTATTTGCCTGAACCAGTATTATGATAAGGAAGCAGATTCACTCTTGCTGCACATATCTGCTTCTCCTGCAACCACTTTATAATCTCCTGCATAGCCCTCTGGCTTCCATTTACTTCCTTAACCACAGGAATACGGATGTATATATGGGCCCCTGCCCTACTTAACTTCTCTAAATTCTCCAGGATCTGCCCGTTTCCTGCCCCCATATACTGCCTGTGGACTGCCTGGTCAATGGTCTTTATATCATACAGAAACGTCTCTATATATGGCAGAATCCGTTCATAGTTCTCATATGGAGCCTGCCCACACGTGTCAATTGTGACAGAAATACCCAAGCGGTGCAGTTTTTTGACCAGTGCTTCCACAAAGTCCATATCTGCAGTCATAACCTCTCCGCCTGACAGTGTCACGCCCCCGCCAGATTCCTCATAAAACATTTCGTCTTTCTTAAGTTCCTTTACAAGCTCATCAACAGAATATTCCCTGCCGGTGACCTCCCTCAGGTTTAGGTTACATGCATCTGTGCATTTTCCACATACCATACATTTATCCCTGTCTGTGAAAGCCTTGCCCGCCCTGATAGAAACAGCGCCCAGGGGACAGGCCCCCGCACAGTTCCCGCAGCCTGTACATTTCTCCTCATCACAGGACAATTCTTTTGTATAACTCTGAGTCTCTGGATTATGGCACCATGTACACCTTAAATGGCAGCCTTTGAAAAATACTGTTGTACGGATCCCATCCCCATCATGGATGGAATATTTCTGGATATCAGTTATCAGACTCATGACTCTATTCTCCGTTAAAATTTATAAAACATTTTGCCATTCTCTGCAAATTTTTCAGTTCTCTAATATAAGGATTCCTGCTTCTGCAAAAGATACAATCTTTTAGCCGGATGCCCCTTTAGACCACCGTTTGTACTATAGTCTAATTTATCATATTCTCTTCTTACTGTCAAGAATTTATCAATATAATAGGCCCCTATTTCCACTCGAACTAACGGCTTTTTATTTTTGTTCTGTGGAAATATATTTGCAGGCCACTTTCTCTAAATATGAATACTTTAATTTTTAGGGGCACATTTCCCAATAGAAGCTAAATAACCGGCTTTTACTGACTGTATCCGAAAGCATCAATGTTAAAATTAAAACATTTACTCCGGCTTATTGTTAAATTCACATTACTATGCTATGATATAAATCAGATTTGTTCTGATTACAAAGGGCAACACCTGAGTAAAAAGGCGCACAGATACGAAAAGCACTAATATTGGGAAGCATTTCCTTAAGCAAAAGGGGACATTATGCTTCTATATTTCAGCCTGCGCCCATCGGTGCAGGTTTTTTTGTGGGATATACCCACACCCAGTCCCCTGCCGTATTAAATCTATTCTAATAGGAGGTTTTATGAATACAGAAACCAACACACGAATCGCCCTCGTCGGCATAGTCCTGGATACGACAGAGTCCGTCGACGAACTTAACCATTTACTGAGCCAATATGGCCAATATATCGTAGGACGCATGGGTATACCCTACCGCAAAAAAAACATTTCTATCATCAGTATTGCACTAGATGCACCGAACGATATTATCAGCGCACTCTCCGGGAAGCTGGGTATGCTGCCCGGGGTAAACAGCAAAACAATTTATGCTAAGACAAAATAGGTACAGGTCTGATTTAAATTAGGGACGTAACCCTTTTGCATTTTGTTACGTCCTCAAGGGGTATTTTATGAAAAATATTATTAATAAACTGGAACAGGAACACACGCTTACTCAAAATGAGTGGACTGCTTTAATCGCGGGCCATTCCCTGGGAGATGCGGAATATTTATTTGAACGGGCACGGGAAATCCGGCACAGGCATTATCATCATGATGTTTATACCCGTGGATTGATTGAATTTACAAATTATTGTAAAAATGACTGTTTTTATTGTGGTATACGCAGGAGTAACCGTATGGCGCAGCGGTACAGGCTAACAAAGGAGCAAATTTTGGATTGCTGCAGCCAGGGGTATTCCCTGGGATTTCGTACATTTGTCCTCCAAGGAGGAGAGGATGGATATTTCACGGATGAGATTATGGCGGATATTGTAAGTACCATACATAGCCTGTATCCCGATTGTGCCATCACCTTATCTTTAGGCGAGCGTTCTTTTGAGAGTTATCTGCTTTTATTTGAAGCTGGCGCCGACAGATATCTGCTCAGGCATGAAACTTTTGACTCCGGCCACTATGCCGCCCTGCATCCCAAACCCTTGTCCGCCCTGAACCGACAGCAATGTCTCTGGGATCTGAAAAAGATTGGATATCAGGTGGGCACAGGCTTTATGGTTGGCTCGCCCTGGCAGACAGCAGAGAATCTGGCAGCTGATATGTTATTTTTGGGAGAGCTTAATCCACAGATGGTAGGAATCGGCCCCTTTATTCCCCATCATGATACTCCTTTTGCCGAATATCCGGCAGGAACACTGGAGCTTACACTGTTCATGCTGGGATTAATCCGCCTTATGCTCCCTAAGGTTTTACTTCCTGCCACAACAGCACTGGGTACTATAGCGCCTGACGGCAGAGAGCAGGGGATTCTGGCAGGGGCAAATGTAGTCATGCCGAATCTTTCCCCCACAGATGTAAGAAAAAATTATCTTCTTTATGACAACAAAATCTGTACCGGAGATGAGGCCGCCGAATGCAGAGGCTGCCTGGAGCGCCGCATGGATTCTATTGGTTACCATCTTGTATCTTTACGGGGAGATTCCCTGAATATAGATCCGCCACTCTAACTGCAAGGCCTTGCAGAATGCAAATTAGAAGAGGCTCTTGTTGTATTTTACTCAAACAGGCCACTGTCCGCTCATGGGATATATATTTTAAGTAGTCCTGGGACATGAAACTATATTGCAATTTGTTTATCAAATTCTACAAATGAAATGGAGGAAAAGAAAATGTATGATGTAAATTCAAAATGCGCTGATGAATTTATCAGCCACGAGGAGATTCTAGAGACCCTCTCCTATGCAGATGAGAACAAGGACAATGTTGCCCTCATTGATTCCCTGATTGAAAAGGCTAAAAAAAGAAAGGGCCTTTCACACCGGGAGGCCTCAGTTTTGCTCGCCTGTTCTATTGAAGAAAAAAATCAGGAAATCTACAAACTTGCAGAACAGATAAAAAAGGACTTTTACGGCAACCGTATTGTTATGTTCGCCCCTCTTTATCTGTCCAATTATTGTATTAATGGATGTACTTACTGTCCATACCACAGTAAAAACAAACACATTGCCAGAAAACAACTTTCCCAGGAGGAAATCCGCCGGGAGGTTATTGCCCTCCAGGATATGGGGCATAAACGTCTCGCCCTGGAAGCCGGGGAAGATCCGGTCCGTAATACCATGGAATACTATCTGGAATCCATCAAAACAATTTACAGCATTAAACACAAAAACGGAGCTATCCGCCGGGTAAATATTAATATAGCAGCTACAACTGTAGATAATTACCGCCTTCTCAAAGAAGCTGGCATAGGCACATATATTTTATTCCAAGAAACTTACCATAAGGAAAGCTACCTCACCCTTCATCCCACCGGGCCAAAGCACGACTACAATTACCATACTGAGGCTATGGACCGTGCCATGGAAGGGGGCATTGACGATGTGGGAGTAGGCGTTCTGTTTGGCTTGGACAAATACCGTTATGAATTTGCAGGACTTCTCATGCATGCAGAACACTTGGAGGCAGCCTTCGGGGTAGGCCCGCATACAATCAGCGTTCCACGCCTTCGCCACGCAGACGATATCAACGCCGACGCCTTTGATAATGGTATTGATGATGATACTTTTGCAAAAATTGTTGCCTGTATACGGATTGCCGTGCCGTACACTGGTATGATTATCTCCACTCGGGAAAGCCAAAAATGCCGTGAGAGAGTCCTGCACCTGGGAATATCCCAAATCAGCGGCGGATCCCGCACGAGTGTGGGCGGCTACTGTGAACCTGAACCAGATGACGCCAAATCCGAGCAATTTGATGTCAGTGATACTAGAACTCTTGACGAGGTTGTGCGGTGGCTGATGGAAATGGAGTACATACCCAGCTTCTGCACAGCCTGTTATCGTGAAGGCCGCACGGGAGACCGTTTCATGTCTTTATGTAAAAGCGGCCAAATCCAAAACTGCTGCCATCCTAATGCTCTGATGACCTTAAAAGAATATCTTATGGATTACGCTTCCCCAGAAACAAAAACCCTGGGGGACCAATTGATTGAAAAAGAAGTATTAAATGTGCCAAATGAAAAGGCCCGTGCAGTCGTAATAGAAAATCTCCGCCTGATAGAACAAAATAACCGCAGAGATTTTCGTTTCTAAAACTAGGAGGAATGAAATGAGTCTAAACGCCGTACCATCTGCAGACAGGATACACATTGGTATTTTTGGGAAACGCAATGCAGGAAAATCCAGCATCATTAATGCTATGACCGGGCAGAGCCTGGCTATTGTCTCTGATATAAAAGGCACTACCACTGATCCCGTCCTAAAAGCCATGGAACTCCTCCCCTTGGGCCCGGTTGTCCTCATTGACACCCCTGGCCTGGATGACGAAGGGCCTCTGGGTGACCTCCGTGTTAAAAAGGCTTATCAAACCCTAAATAAAACCGACATTGCCGTCCTTGTGGTGGATGGCTCTGCCGGAGTGACACAGGAAGATATAACCATATTAGGCCAAATCCAAAAAAAGCAAATCCCATATGTAATTGTATGGAATAAATCAGACCTGTCTGCTATTTCTGGGGAGGCGGAAATACCACCGGAAGTTTCCAGTGTATTCCCACAGGTTCCGCCAAGCCATATGATCGCAGTAAGTACCAAAACCGGAAAAAATATCCGCCAATTAAAAGATCTGATTACCCGGCAGGTTCCATCCAGAGACAATAACAAAAAAATTGTCGGTGACCTTATCCAGCCATCCGACTTTATTGTTCTCGTAGTGCCTATCGACAAAGCTGCCCCAAAAGGCAGGCTTATCCTCCCTCAGCAGCAGACTATCAGAGATATTTTAGATACTGGCGCAGTTTCAATCGTCACAAAAGAAACTGAATTAAAGGCCACCTTGCAGAACCTAGGTAAAAAACCGGCTCTTGTAATTACTGACAGCCAGGTATTTGATAAAGCAGACAAAGAAGTGCCCCATGAAATTCCCTTGACTTCCTTTTCCATACTATTTGCCAGATATAAAGGGAGCCTGGAAACAGTAGTTCATGGCGCAGCCGCCCTGGATCTGCTGGAATCCGGGGATAAGCTCCTTATTTCCGAAGGTTGTACACACCATCGGCAATGCGGAGATATAGGCACCGTAAAGCTTCCCCAATTGATAAACAGGCACACCGGCAAAGAACTGGACTTCGAATTTACCAGCGGGACTGAATTCCCCCTGGATCTGTCCCAGTACAGACTTATCATACACTGCGGCGGTTGTATGCTCAATGACAGAGAAATGAAATACCGTATAAAATGTGCACAGGATCAGAATGTCCCTATCACAAATTATGGAACCGCAATCGCCTATATGCAGGGAATCCTGAAAAGAAGTATCCAGGTATTTCCTGAATTAACCAGTTATTGCTAAGCTTGGGCGGCCATTGACCTGCCCAGACAGCCGCCCTTTACTGATGCCGTTTTTCAGCAGAAGTTATGAAATATAAGGGTCCACAAGGAAGTACCGCTGCTTATCCTATGTGCCTTAACCTTGGATCGTACTAACCAGGCCCACGGCTGCTAACACGATCCCGGCAATGAATAAGAATGCGGATACAGTAATCAATGCAATCACTGTCCCCGGCCTGCCGCTGGGGAACAACGTATCTCTATAGCCAGGAATATTGCTATGCAGCAAATAATTCCCTATATACAGGCAGGCCGGAGCAATGGCGCACATGGCCATATAAATTCCTGCACTGGCGACAGACATGGAACCCATCTGGACCGATCCTACATCATACCCTCCCATCTGGGTGTACATATCTTTCATGCCAAAAAGCAGCACAAGAGGTAAAAGGTTATTAATAAAATGAAAGAGACAGTTATAGAACATACTGCCGCTCTCAAGCATAATATACGCCATAACCACGCCTCCTATAGCTGTAGGCACAAACCGGACCGCATCTCCATGGAATGCCCCAAATACGGCCCCGGAGATCAGAATTGCGGCCCATTTATTTTTCTTTGGGTTCAGACTTTGGAAAAATACTCCCCTAAACACAGCCTCCTCGCAAACAGCTGGTGTTACTGCAATAATCAGGACTGCTGCCCAAAAGGGCACGCTTAGCATAACAAAGCTCAGTCCCGCATTTCCACCTATCACTTTTTCCGGGAAAAAGATACTGATACACAGAACCAGCGTCATCTCAACGAGAAAGGATCCTACCCACATTAAAACTGTTCCGAAAATCCCTGCTCCTGTAGGCTTTCTAAAGGGAAATATAATTTTGGGGTTTCTCTTTGAAAATACGGCCAGCAGTACCACCGCAGCCAGCATCAGCCACTCCCCAATCAAAGTACCGTACAACCCAATCCTCCCCGCAAGTATTGGTGAAACCACAAAAATTACAGCTGCAGCCAATATAAGTGCCGCTATCCCATGCCATACTCTAAATTGCTTATCATTCTCACCCATAACATTCTCCTGCTATTTTCATTTTTTGCCCGCCAACCGCCTGTTTTTCGCTGAGGCTTCCAGCTATCGGGTAGACATATCTAATTATAATTCCCTGCTATCCCTAACACATACCTTTCCCTGCAAATCCGCTGCTAACGCCTTGAATTAAGGTTTTATTTATTCTATCATTTATAGGGGGAAAACTCTACACTAAATTTATTGAAATGACATATCACTATCATTTAAAGTGGCAGGTGCAAAAAAGGGAAGCATATCCTTTTAAAGGATACTCTCCCCTTATGCCCCTGCCTGCACAGTAAAGGCTGATATTTTTACTTATCTTCTTGTTTCACAAGATGATACCCCCATTTTCCTGAGATATCCTCCCCCATTTCTGGCCCTGAGGAATGGGAACCTCCTTTAAGGGGACTGTCACGATTTAGCATGGAGTCCATTCCCCCGCTCCCATCCCCCGAAGGGACGGGTTCCTCTAATGCAGCCGGATACGGCATCTGTGAAGAATGGTTTTCCACAACATATTTATCTATGCCTGACGATTTTCGATTTTCCATATCCCAGGCGTCTGTTATCCCCTTGTCTGGCACAGTAACATTTTCCTTTCCAGGCTGGCCATCCCATAAATCATCCTGTGTCTGGCCAGACTTTGGCATCTTCTCTTCTTGTACAGCCATATCTGGTGTATCCCCGCCCGCCGCATATTCTCCCCGTTTTCGGAAAGTAATTTCTGCTTTAAACAAATCTGCCTCCGTAGATATTTTCAGTTCCCCATGCTGAAGCTCTGTAAAACTCTTAGCTATCGCAAGTCCCAATCCAGAACCCTCCGTATTCCTGGCAGAATCTCCTCTGACAAACCGGTCCGTGATCTCATCTGTATTAAAGTTTAGTTCTGAAGCTGATATATTTTTCATTGTAATAGTTACCTGCTGCCCGCTGTCATACACCTCAATATATACTCTTGTATGGGGCATTGCGTATTTAGTAATGTTGACAATCAGATTCTCAAAAATACGGTATGTTTTCTGGCTGTCAAGCCAAAGTACTACTTTTTGTTCCGGGAGTTTCCACCGAAAATCAAGATCTGTCTCCTTTATTTTACTGTCACACTCTAACTCCACCTGCTTCAACAGGCCGGAAATATCCACCTGCATAAAATCTAATGTCACTGTTTTGCTTGCCGCCTTACTAATTTCAAACAAATCTTCTATTAGTACCTTCAGCCGCAGTGATTTACGCTCCAGAATCTCTGTGTATTCCTTCCTTTTGTTTTCGTCCCTCTCATTCTTCAGCAAATCAATGTATGTTATAATTGCGGTAAGTGGAGTTTTTAAATCGTGTGAGACATTCGTGACCAACTCTGTCTTCATTCTTTCACTTTTGACCTCCTCCTCCACAGCTCTCTTAAATCCGCTCTGTATTTTTTTTAATTCTTCCTGGACTGGGTTAAAAATACCCATGTCATAAGTTAGCGGTGTGTCCAGATCGCCCTTAGCAAGCTGGTTCGCCTCATGGATGAGAAGTTTATATTTACCCCTGATATCGTCTGCAAGTTTTTTCATAAATACGAACAGTATAATTGAATAGATAATAAGTCCCAGAATACCATAGAACCAGAGAGTGCACAGGCCCACCAGGATTACAAAATTCGCCGCTGTTATTTTTATGAGCATTTTGTTTGTCTTATCTGTAAAATCCATATGGGTTAGTCCATTATACTGCTTTTTGCAAAAACCCTTCAGCTTACTCCAAATTCCACCGGCTCCTCTTTTTACTTTTTCTCCATATTCATTCCCCCCACTTTTGAACCACCGAATCCCCCTTGCACAGAGAGTACGCTGCTTCCAATATTCCTTTTTCATTTTAAATATGGCAGTGAGGCAGACAACTCCCCAGAAAACAACGGCAAATATGATAAACCACATGAGGATATTTACTGCTCCAGAAATGATATTATTATAAAGACTGCTATCTGGGATGAGTCCCTGGCCAATGGTCAGCCACACAATCTTTGCAGGATAATATGCAAGGCTCAGCAACAGTAAAAATACACAGAGCACTCCCTCAAAGGGGACTTTAAACAGCCGATATTCTCCAATACTATAATCTAAACGCATAGATATAAAGATTGCCGCCAGCGCAGTAATTGCAGTGAAAGCTGCCACAATTCCACAGAACGCAGAGTTCTCCATCAGCTCATGTACGGAAAGATAATTTGTAGATCCATCTCCTCCAATATACTCATCCAGGCTCTCCTCTGTCATCCCGTATACAACCTGCACCTCCTTTGGGGAGGAAATAGTCCTCCACTGCGTATCAGACAATTGAATCTGCAGCAAATCCTGTTCCAGCCTGTACTGCGTCCTCTCGTCCAGTTTCATGCCGCTTACTTGGATATCTGAAAGCTCTCCATCTTCCTGAAAAGTAAATGATGCCCTAAATACATAAGGAGTATCCTCCTGCCTGTTCAATTTAGTAATAGTAGACTTTTCATTTCTTCCAAGCAGAGGATTCCCCTCCCAGTCAAAGACCTCATAGTCCATATATTTCCTAAGCAGGTCAAACTGGTCTCCACTGTACTCCTGCAGGACATAAGCCCGGTCAGTCTCTTCAAACACTTCATTGTTCAGTATATAATTTCCTTCCACAAGTGCACTGGATATCCCATAAAACACATCTTCACTGATGCTTTTCCCCTCCAACTGCTCCTTCATGTCATGGTAATATATGGAATACGACAGTACCATGCCTACGGAACAGAGCAGAAGGACCAATAGCACAAATATAACCGCTTTCTTATGACTGTTTTTCAATTTTATACCCAACACCCCACACCACCTTTAAATATTTTGGATTTCTAGAATCCACCTCTATTTTTTCACGAATGTTCCGCACATGAACCATAATTGTATCTGTACTAATCGCCTTCTCCTGCCAGACCCTCTCATAGATCTCCTCCGCAGAAAATACGCGGCCCGGGTTTTTGGCAAGAAGCAGTAAGATTTTATATTCAATAGGTGTCATTTTTACCGGATTTCCATCTACAGAAACCTCTACTGTATCCTCATTGATCTCAAGGCCTCCAATCACGTGCACATTCTCCCTGGGTTCCAGTTTCTCCAGAAACCTCCGGTAACGCCTGAGTTGTGAATTTACCCTGGCCATCAGCTCCATAGGTGTAAAAGGTTTCGTCACATAATCATCGGCCCCAATATTCAGTCCCATAATCTTATCTACTTCCTCAGATTTGGCGGAGAGCATAATAACAGGAAACTCGTACTTTTCCCTCAGCTTCATTGTCATACGGATCCCATCCATCCGCGGCATCATCACATCTACAATGGCCAGATGGATTTCTACCTTCTCCATGACCTCTAGTCCTTCCACCCCGTCAGAAGCCTGATACACTTCATATCCCTGGCTCTGAAGATATATCTGCACCCCCTCCCTGATCTCCTTATCATCCTCCACAATTAATATATGATTCGTATCCATAGTTTCCTCCTGATTTGTTGATAGGGGTCTGTCCCCTTTGCAAACTGCTCTGTCCCTTTTGCATAGGGGTCTGTCCCTTTTGCAATTTGCTCTGTCCCTTTTGCAATTTGCTCTGTCCCCTTTTTAAATTTCCTTTACCAGTATACCACATTTCTTTATATTTGCATTGGAAGGAAGTTCTGGAATATGCTTTTTGTCTACTTCCCCGTAATTATGGACTGCAACTGTGACTGTAGAAAATGGCAGGGGTACCACATATCTGTCCCACCTCCAGACAAGGCGGAGTTTTGATGAGTAGGAAACTGCAATTCCAACAAAATCTTCACAGGCCTGTTCTGACATATAAAATGCAAGTTTTTTAGGTTCATGCCTGGGTCCCAGAGGGCCGTCCAGGGCCACAGCGATGGATCGTGCCCGTTCGTAGGAATTCTGAAGAATTGTTTTTAGGACCCCAAATGCCGCAAACCCGTTTGGTACTCTTAATGCATGGCCGCCGCAAAACTCTACCATATCTTGAATATAATCTCCCCTTTTATCGGCAGTGATAATTACATCCACAGGATTTGTCTGTTTTGAGAGGTCCGCCAGAACAAGATTCATAAAGAAACTATCCTCGTGCCAAAATCCGAATACTTGGTTCCCGCAGCACATTGTATTTTCCACCCACTGTATTGTCACTGTCTTTTCAAGAAGCCTTAAATATCCCCTGAATAAATTCATCAAAACGCACTGTCCGATTTTTCTCACTCTCATATTCCGTCCCCACTTTCTCCTTTTCGCTGATACACTGGGTATACAACAACTCTTCATACAAAGCCAGCCTGGATGAATGTAACCCCGATGCTGTGGCTTCGGCCTGTATTTTTAACTTTTTATGGTTATTCTCCTCTATGGCTTCCAGAATTTTCTTTGTCCATTCTTCTACATTTTCTCTTGTAGCATAACCGTTTTTTCCATCTACAATTATGTCCTCTACCCCTGTGCCCTGTACTGCAACAACCGGTACGCCTGATGCAAGAGCTTCAGCCAGGACAATCCCCTGGGTCTCCGATGTGGAAGCAAATAAAAACAGGTCACACGCGGCAAGATAGTTCTTTAGTTCTTGATTATCCACATTACCCATAAACAAAACCTCTTTAGAAATCCCCAGGTCTCCAGCCATCTTTTCCAGCTGGCTGTGCATACTGCCTTCCCCTATAAATAAGACCCGAAATACTCCCCCTATTTTTTCTTTAAGACATGCAATTCCTTTTAATAGAAAATCTGGATTCTTTTCTTCCTCTAAACGTGAAACCGTACAAAACAAATATTGGCATCTACTCCCGAACCGTTTCCTCAATTCTTTTATTTTCTCTTCTTCTTTTATAAAAAAGGAATCTTCCAACCCCGTCGGAAATACAGCGGTTCTAGTTTTAGTACCGTTCTTCTTTATTCTGTCTGCCATCTCTGCACTGGGGGATAATATCAAATCACATTGATTCGTAAACCACCGCATATACCAGGGAACTAACCTTTTCCTCGCCATATCAGTCCACCCCCTGCATATCTTGCTGCTTATGCTCCTCCATCCACAGCCTGTCCCTTCACTCCTGCCCTGGCTGGCTCCTGTATCCCTCTCCCTAAATGGCCTGAGATAGTGCAGGTAGTCCTCATAGCGTGTATGATATGTATAAATAACAGGAAGGTGATACTTTTTTCCAAGGTACAATGCCACCGGCCCTGTAAACATGGGATGATGTACATGGATACAGTCAAACCTCTCTTTTTTGAAGCAATCCAGTATTTCCCACAGGATCAGCCTGGGAAAAATCATGCCATTTTCCATTCTGTGGCTGCCCGTACGGTAACGGACCACCCTGGGCTGCGCCTCCTCGGGATTTGAATAATTTATGCCTATACCTTCCTCCCTACTGTCTCCTCCATAGTCAGGGGCAAATACAGCCACGTCATGCCCAAGACACACAAGTTCCTTAGCCTGACGTTCCACGGAGACAGGCACTCCCCCTATAAATGGCTTATAATTATTTGTCAACATTGCAATCTTCATCTTATGCCTCCCATCTCTTTTACCGCCCTGCACAGTCTGTCAATTAATCAGGCATGGCGCCTTTTCCTATAAGTTTTTTACTTTTCCTCCATGATTACGCCAGTACTTTTATTGCCGCCTCTCCAAAAAAGTAGCCTGCTCCCACGAATACCAGATTCCAAATAAAAATCCCAAGTGCTGAACTCACTGTATATTTCATAAAATCCATCTTTATCATGCCGGCCGGAATGGATATAATGGTGCGCACCATGGGAAGAAGTTTACTAATGAATACACCTATACATCCCTTTTCCCGGAGCATCGCCATCTTTTCTTCAATAACATCTTTGTGCTTGGGGAACTTCTTGAAATACCATTCCATCACCTTCTGCCCTCCCAGCCTTCCAAGAAAATAAAGAAGCCAGCTTCCTGTCAGGCCTGCTGCTACAGAGAGCAGCATAACCATAGGAAAACTAATCTCTCCTTTTGCTGCCCATATGCCTGCCAAGGGCATAATCACACCTGCAGGAAAGCCAGGAAGATTCATATATTCGAGAAGCACAATCAGAAAAATAAAAAAAGCGCCATATTGTAAAAAATATTGTGTCAGCATCTGGATATTCATAGAAATGCCCTCCCTTCATTGTATTAAGAATAAAATAGAAATCTAAAGGTGACGGCTATAAGAAGCAAAAGAAATTCTTAAGAAAGTATAAGATTTTATGAATGATATATCCTTCAGATACACGGCTGTATCTGGGGCAGTCCCCGCCTCCCTTTCACACGGCCATATTGACCATAGGGAAGCACTGCAAAATTTGTATACATAAAAGCTTTTGAACCCCGCTTTTCTAAAACCATTTTGTAAAAATCCCAGTAGAAATATTTATTGAACTGCTAATGTTCAATAAGTATAACCTGATCGGACACAGTCCGCCTGCCCCTTTGGGGCCTGCTTTAAGGGGTGCCCTTTGGGTATAGATATAAAAACAAAAAACCCCCATACAGACATACGGGGGATTAAACAACAGCAATGTATATTTTTCCAAAAAATGTTGCATGAATCATGGGTTTTGGACATTCTGGAGTAATAAATACCATGGATAAAGAATACAGCCAGTGCCAAAAGAAGGTAGAATCATCAATACAGAGGACTCCTGCCAGTAAGAGGACAATAAGATATATTTATTGAACTGCTAATGTTCAATAAGGTATAAAATGCCGGGGATAAATATGGGGAAAAAAGCTTCTCCCTATATTTATCCCCGGCATCCGCCATAACATCAATTACAATCTATCACTTTTACGCGTGGGGAATATCTGTATATTCAGAGATCTCCCTGCTAGTTGTACATAGATCCTCATATCCCAATTCATGTATATCTTCATGTCCCGTAATTCTTGCAAATGTCCTAAGCTCTTCAAAACTACAGTTCAAAAAGTTCCCTACGCGCTGCGATGCGGCATCAATCTTCAGCCTTTCTCTCAGTTCGGGATTCTGTGTTGCAACCCCCACAGGACAATTCCCACTGCCGCATATACGGAATTGCTGGCATGCAGCAGCGATAAGGCCTGCTGAAGCTACTGCTACAGCGTCTGCTCCCATAGCAATTGCTTTGGCAAAATCAGAAGATACTCTAAGTCCGCCTGTAATAACCAAGCTGATATCATCCGCCCCAACTTCTCTTAAATACTTTCTTGCCCTGCATAATGCATATATGGTAGGTATACTAGTAGCATCCCTCACTAAGCGGGGACTTGCCCCTGTAGCTCCTCCACGCCCATCAATGGTGATAAAATCAGGCTCTGCAAAGACACAATATTCCAAATCCTTTTCTATCTTCCCTGCTGCAATTTTGATTCCTATAGGACGGCCCCCTGACCCTGCCCTGAGCTGTGAAACTAAATCTTTCAGATCTTCTTTACTGCGTATCTCCTCAAATTTAGAGGGACTAATAATATCCTTTCCCAGCGGCTTATTCCTGACCGCCGCAATTTCTGACGTCACCTTCTCCCCGGGAAGGTGTCCCCCCATCCCAGGTTTGGTCCCCTGGCCAATCTTTATTTCTATGGCATCGGCATTCTGCAGGTTCTCCGGTGTTACGCTATATTTATTAGGAACATATTCAAATATGTACTTATGGGAAGATTCCATCTCTTCCGGCAGAATACCTCCCTCCCCGCTGCACATCGCAGTCCCTGCCAGGGCAGCGCCTTTCGCCAGGGCAATTTTAGTCTCTCTCGAAAGAGCCCCGAAAGACATGTGTGAAATATAGACAGGCCCCTCAAGAACCATAGGTTTTTCTGCCTTTTTCCCTATCACTGTCTGTATATTTACAGGGGCATGTTCATCTAAGGGCGGAGGATTTAACTGAGCGCCCAGAATCAAAATATCATCCCAGTCCGGCATCGGCATTTTCGTTCCCATAGCCTCGATAATGGATTTTCCACTCACAGCCATCTGATGAATCTCTTCCATATAGCGGCAGGAATCATCCCGTCTGTAAAACTCAGCCGGATATGATAATAGGCTGCTTTCCTTTTCCACTGAAGGAATTTCATGTCCGCTGCCCTCTGCCGGATCATCTTCCTTATGGAATACCCTTACGGGCTGCCTGCACACTGGACAGGCTGTAAGCTCAGAAAAAGGGACATCCTCTTTCTCTTCATCATAAATAAAGCCACAAATACCGCATTTATACTTCGCCATCTTATTTCCCCCTTTTATTTTTATATTGCGCAATACCCGTCCTCAAACCAACATAATTTATCCAGAGGCATCCCATGCCCTTAAAGGCAAAAGGATATTTAGGCATCCTGCATAGTTTTCCTTATTGAACATTAGTAGTTCTATAGGTATGCCTAAAAACAGCCTTTCCCCTGACAGACAGGCTCACTTCATAGAAACTAAAGATGAATGTATAGCGTTGTATCTATTATAGCTGGTATAAAATAGTCAGTCAATACAAATAGTAACAATTACTATTCCTGCGCTATAGCCTCTTACTTATCTGGCTATATGGCCATTTAATAGATCATCGATCATTTTGGATGCTTCACTACGGGTGATTTTCCCTGGCTCCCACTCCAGATCCAACTTTTGCCCACGGATCAGCTTCTGCAAAAACTGTATTTGTTTCTGTGTGGCCGGCGCACTCTTCTTCTGCTTATAATTGAGCTGCATAGGGCAAAACAGCCTGGGTTCCCTGGGTTCAAAATAATGGGCAAGGGTCTGGTAAAGTTTGGCCGTGGCAAGAGCATCGTGGTATGCCCGGTGGGCAGATTGATTCTCAATCTGGTAATATGAGCACAGACTCCCCAGGCTCTTAGATTCCATATTTTTATGTACTTTGCGGGCAATTCTAAGTGTGTCAATTCCAGACTTTTCAAACTGCAGTCCTTCTGCCAGTGCACTTATCTTCATAAAGCTGTAATCAAAGGATATGTTATGGCCTATCAAGATATCTTCCCCACAAAATTCAATGAATCTTGGTATAATTTCACTCCTTGTCCCTGCACCTTCAACCATCTCGTTGGTAATGCCGGTCAGTTCCTCCACTTCAGGCGAAATCTGCCCAGTGGGCCTGATAAACTCCATAAACCGCTCTGCAACTTTTCCTTCCCTTACCTTCAGGGCCCCAATCTCAATGATTTCATTTTGTTCCGGATTTAGACCGGTGGTCTCCAAATCAAACGCAATATAAGATTTTAACATAATGTCTCTTAATTTTCTCCTGCTTTAAGTAATTCCAACACATCCCAGAGACTATCATACCGACGCCAGGCCAGTCCCAGTATTTCTGCATCAGGCTCTACCAAATCTGGAATAATGATGGCCCGCATTCCGGCAGAACAAGCTGAACGGATACCAGCCGGGGAATCCTCCAGCGCCAATGCATAACGTGGTTCTACCTGAATCTCCAGACATGCCCTGCGGTAAATTTCTGGACTTGGTTTTCCCTCTGACACCATATCTCCATATACGGCGCCCTGAAAATATTCCATCAGTCCCTGCCTTTTCAGCATATCACTGGCATGTTCCCTGCGCGAAGATGTGGCAAGGGCAATCCTGTATCCCTGGGCAGATGCATATTTTAATATTTCCTCTGCACCGGGTTTCTTTTCCAGTCCTTCACTTTCTATAATGTCATGATATCTTTTTCTAGTCATATCCGTAAATTTTCCCATTGGGAAACTGGGACTGACATTCTCTTTGAAATACATCTCCCGCCTTTTCACATTAAATCCAATTGTATGGTAAATATGGCTTCCAAAATGTTCATATCCAAGCTTCTGCCCCGCCCATTCCCAGGAACGCTGTACTACCCTTTCTGAATCAAAGAGAAGTCCATCCATATCAAAAACCAACCCAGATACCGGCGGGTATATCTGGCTACTCAAAGTAAATCCCCTTGCCTGTACAGTCATTAATATAGGTTACAATTTCTTCCAGTTTACGAACTGCCTCCTGCATCTCTTCAAAGTCATCCCCCCGAAGCTTTTTATAGACTAACGCCCCTTTTACTTCCTTGAGCATCTTGACCAGTTCCTGGTTCCTTCCATCCATGCCTGTCTCTCCTTTCATCAAAGCAGCCTGCATTTTATGGCCTATGCCTACAGACATCCTCCACATTTTCCCGAAAAATATTGTTGCCCTTAAAACTTACTGCCTGCTGAATTGGATCTCCCCCGTACTTGCATCCATCCCTTCTATGATGGCCAGGGATTCCAACTGGAACCCAAGATTCCGTATAATTCTGCCCCCTGACTGAAATCCCTTTTCAACAGCGATTCCGATCCCCTCAACTGTCGCCCCTGCTGACTGTACAATCTGGATGAGTCCCTGAAGCGCACAGCCATTTGCAAGAAAATCATCAATAATCAGGACATGGTCGTCCGGTGAAAGAAATTTCTGCGCTACAATTACATGATTCCTGCACTTATGGGTGAAGGACTCGACTTCCGCCACATACATCTCCCCCTCCAGGTTTATGCTTTTTGATTTCTTCGCAAATACAACCGGCACCTGGAAATGCTGCGCAGCAATACAGGCAATTCCGATCCCAGAGGCCTCAATGGTCAAAATTTTGTTAATAGGTTTTTCTGCAAAACGCTCCTTAAATATCCGGCCCATCTCGTTAAACAGTCCAATATCCATCTGGTGGTTGAGAAAGCTGTCCACCTTTAGTACATTCCCCTCCTTTACAATGCCGTCCTTTAAAATCCTTTCCTCTAATACGTTCATTATATCCTCCTTTCAAAGGGGTCTGACCCTTTTGAATTCCATTATCTCCTAATTCTCGTTTGTTTGAAATATTTCGAAAACTTTACGTAATATAAAAGAATTGGCCCATGCCACAAGAGCCACCCCGATTACCAGCCACAATGATAATCCAATCATCAGATTTCTCGTATTGAGAAGAGTCAAAATAACAGGGACCGCCGTCACCACTGCCATCAGCAATGTATAGGGCAGCCTGGCCACAAACAAAATCAATGCATTCTTCAGTGTATTTTTCACGGTGTTCTCATAACGGGCCGTCAAGGGGAATGCATAGTTTACTACACATAGCCAGACAAATCCTAGCAATAGAAAAACACTCTGGAATACAGTCCTGAGGCTCCCCTCCATAGAAACTATCAGCCTGGAGTCTATCCAGATACATCCGCCTAAAACAGCCAGTATACACCATAAAATTGTACTTTTTTTAAGATTCTCTTTAAATGCTGCCAAAAATCCCCTGGCTATATACCCTTCCTCATTCTTTACCAGCTTCAGGGTAACAGTATAGAGTGCAGTAGTAGAAGCGCCAATAGTAATGATAGGGACAGAACAGACAATCCACAAAATATTCAGCATCATCAGGTCACATATTTTGCTCAGGCAGCGTGTCACAATATTATCAGTCCAATTCATATTCATATCCTCTCTTCTTTCCGATTGTTAAACAGGCCAAACTCTATGCTTCATCTAAATTCGACAAATTCATGAAGTAAGTATATCACACTATTCCCAAAAAATCAGCCGGATTCTTGTGATAGATGTTAGATACTATAAAAGCCTTATATCACTTCGGCGTTCCGAAAGATATAAGGCTTTTTATAAAGCGGGTGATGGGAATCGAACCCACGTATCCAGCTTGGAAGGCTGGTGTTCTACCATTGAACTACACCCGCATCATCTCTGACACGAATGATATTTTATCATAATCTTTTTCAAATTACAACACTTAAAAAAACTTTTTTAATTTTTTCATCATCCCTGCCGCCAGCCGCATCCTGTCTATCGCTTTGCTGATCACAGGAAATGAGGCTGCAGCCACATCCATACATGATACTGTGCTTGTCATTTTATCCAAACTGGACTATCATATAATATAGGGATAGATAATTTTGCTGCCAAAGGCGGGCATATCCGGTTTATCCCTGCTATTATCAGCACTACATATTCACAGGAAGGAGCATAGATAACATGAATCTCAGCCAGATTGCCATGCTGCAGAAATTTAAAAGCAGTATGGAACAATTTCGCCGCAGCCACCCCAAATTTCAGTCCTTTATCAATACTGTATCAAAAAATGCCTTGATGGAAGGCACAATTATTGAAATACATGTAACAACGCCAGAGGGGAAAAACTACTGTTCAAATATCAAATTAAAAAAAGAGGACATAGAATTGATACATACACTTAAGGATGCATCCTCACATATTTAATGTATTTTTCAGCATACAGCCAGTTCCCCTGGTTCTGGCCCCTGTACTGGAGGCGGCCATATAAAGAAAATTTCAGGCACTAAATATGCAGGCGGGGCAACCCGGCCTGTGTATAACCACAAAGGAGGGCAATAATGAGCAGAAGAACAGACAAAAAAAAATTTAAAAAACAACTCCAGGCAGCACCTGGGCAAAACGCAAGCACTACAGCAGGCGCTGGCCAGGAGCCTGTAATCAATTTTTATATCCAATATCAGAATACTGAATACTTGTCCAGAGATATCATCCATATGATCCGTCAAAAGTGCCTGGCGGACGAAACAGAGGACATTGTGGAAAAAGAAATAAATATTTATCTGAAACCTGAAGATAAAAAGGCTTATTATACATATAGAGATGTAAAGGGCAGTATAGACTTATAAAATATGGCCCTGCATACAGCACACTTTCTTTTCCTGCAGGACTTATATTGCTGCAGTGCCTGGGGTTAACCCCCAGGCACGATTCCGCTTCATTGGTAGCTATGTATTATACTTCAAAAATCAGGTCTCCATAGGAAGGCATTGGCCACACATCTTTATCCACAATCATTTCCAGCTTATCTACCGGTGCGCGCAGAACCTCCATTGCAGGGACAACTTCAGAATAATAGAAATTGGCCTGGACTGCCCCCTCCTCTTTTTTTGCCGCTTCATCAGCAAGTACTATCAGTGCATTCAGCGCCTGTTTCGTTTCCAGCAAAAGTGCGGAGACCTCCTTTAGCAGTTCTGACTGTACGGTTGCGTCGGCTCCCGCCTCCCTGACTGAGATCACTGTATCTGACAGTATTTTTGTATAATTCATGATAGCAGGGATAATATGCTTACTTGCCATGTCTATCATTGTACGCGCTTCAATATTAATCGCCTTTGCATAAGATTCATACTGGATCTCTGCCCTTGACTCTAACTCCGTCCTTGTAAAAACATTAAATTTCTCGAAAAGCTGTACAGCCTTATCTGTCGTCATTGCCGGAATCGCATCAACCATTGAGCAAATATTAGGCAGGCCACGCCTTTTTGCCTCCTCAACCCATGCCTCAGAGTATCCGTCTCCGTTAAATACAATTCTCTGGTTCTCAACAGCATATTCCTTGATCAGGTCATGTACGGCCTTGTCAAAATCATCTGCTTCCTCCAAAACATCGCATACGTCGGAAAACGCCTCTGCCGCTATAGTATTGAGCACTACATTGGGCGCTGCTACAGAATCCCGTGAACCCACCATTCGGAATTCGAATTTATTTCCTGTAAATGCAAAGGGTGATGTCCTGTTCCTGTCCGTAGCATCCTTTGCAAGATCCGGCAGAGTCTTCACCCCTGTCTCTAGTTTGCCGCCTTTGAGACTGTGGGTGGCCTCACCTGTGCTGATTAACTGCTCCAGCACATCCTCAAGCTGTTCACCCAGGAATACAGATATAATAGCCGGCGGAGCTTCATTGGCCCCCAGCCTGTGGTCATTGCCCGGGTCAGCGGCAGATTCGCGCAGCAAATCCGCATGCTTATTAACTGCTTTCAGAATACATGTCAGCACAAGCAGGAACTGCGTATTCTCGTGGGGCGTCCTGCCCGGCTCCAGCATATTAATGCCATCGTCTGTAATCAAGGACCAATTATTGTGCTTTCCTGATCCATTCACACCTGCAAATGGTTTCTCATGAAGCAGGCACTTCATACCGTGCTTTCCGGCAATACGCTTTAAGGTCTGCATAATCAGTTGGTTGTGGTCTACTGCAATATTTGCCTCGGCATAAATGGGAGCCAGTTCATGCTGCGCAGGCGCCACCTCATTATGCTGCGTCTTAGCTGACACCCCGACTTTCCATAGCTCTTCATTGACATCCTTCATAAACGCCGCAATCCGCTGGCGTATAGTCCCAAAATAGTGGTCATCCAATTCCTGCCCTTTTGGCGGCATGGCGCCAAATAACGTGCGTCCCGTATATATTAAGTCTTTTCTCAATCTGAACTTCTCTGCATCTACCAGAAAATATTCTTGTTCGGCCCCCACAGAAGGTGTCACCTTCTTCGACGTTGTATTGCCAAAAAGCCTAAGCAGCCTAAGCGCCTGGATATTTACTGCCTCCATAGAGCGCAGCAGAGGAGTTTTCTGATCCAACGCCTCTCCTCTATATGAACAAAATGCTGTTGGAATACAGAGTGTGGCCCCCGCCGCATCCTGCCTTACAAAAGCAGGTGATGTACAGTCCCATGCAGTATATCCCCTTGCCTCAAAAGTTGCACGGAGGCCTCCAGACGGAAAGGATGATGCATCTGGCTCCCCCTTAATCAGCTCCTTGCCCGAGAAGCTCATCAGTACTTTGCCGCTGGGAAGAGGTGCTGAAATAAATGAATCATGCTTCTCGGCCGTCACTCCTGTCAGGGGTTGGAACCAGTGTGTATAGTGGGTCGCCCCCTTCTCAATTGCCCATTCCTTCATCTCATGGGCAATTACATCTGCAGTCTCAAGATCCAATTCCTTCCCCTCTTCTATAGTTTTCTTCAGATTTTTGTAGATTTTTTTTGGCAGACGCTCCTGCATGACAGTATCATTAAATACATTTTCTCCGAAAATTTCCGCTACATTGATCAATTCACTGCCCATAATCTTTCCTTCCTCTCTGCTTCCCTATATTATAAAAAAGGCACTCCAAAATATTTTGGAACGCCTTTGTTTATATTTACCTTTGCTAGTATAACTCACCTGCCATAAAAAGGCAAGCAAAAATATTATTTTTACTGAAACATATGCAACTATTCAGCTTTGCCAACTGACCCAAAAAGTTCCATCTTCTCTTTTACAGTTTCCATAATAGCATCTGTACCCGGCTTAAGCAATTTACGCGGGTCAAACCCTTTGCCTTCCAGATCCTTCCCTGACTCAACATATTTGCGGGTTGCTGCTGCAAATGAGAGCTGGCATTCAGTATTGACATTGATCTTTGCCACACCCAGGTCAATGGCCTTTTTGATCATGTCCTCAGGTATGCCTGTACCACCGTGGAGCACCAGAGGCATATCTCCTGTAAGCTGCTGGATTGCATCCAAAGTTTCAAAGCTTAATCCTTCCCAATTCTCAGGATATTTCCCATGGATATTTCCAATTCCTGCTGCCAGAAAATCAATTCCCAGGTCAGCAATCATCTTGCACTCTTTGGGGTCTGCACATTCACCTCTGCCAATAACGCCATCCTCTTCGCCGCCAATGGATCCTACTTCTGCCTCCAGCGACATGCCATGCTCTTTTACGATCCCTACAAGCTCCTTCGTTTTGGCAATATTCTCCTCGATGGGATAGTGGGACCCGTCAAACATGATGGAAGAAAACCCTGCTTCCACACATTTCATGCATCCTTCGTAGCTGCCGTGATCCAAGTGCAAAGCTACTGGAACTGTTATATTGAGCTCTTCCAGCATACCGTTCACCATGCCCACAACCGTCTTATATCCTGCCATATATTTCCCTGCGCCTTCAGATACGCCTAAAATAACTGGTGATTTACATTCCTGGGCAACTGTCAGAATCGCCTTTGTCCATTCCAGGTTGTTGATGTTAAACTGCCCTACTGCATAATGGCCAGCCTTTGCTTTCTGAAGCATTTCTTTTGCTGATACTAACATATTCTCTTCCTCCACTTCTATACACTAACCCGCAGCTTGCCTGCGGAGCCGCCTGTAAAGGCATAAGTTACAGGATGCCTCCCGGAGAAACTCTGGTTTTGCGGACTTCCCCACATCGCCGCCCCGTTTGGGCATATGCAGGTGCCTCCACGATGCCACTGCAAATCCGTCGGCACCCCACTTGTTTCATTATATCCTATCAGAGGAAAAAAGACAATCCGCAAAAAGCATTTTTGGCCTGCCTTTCATCGCCCTGCCTGGGCCATCAGCTCCTGGGCCTGCTTTACAACCGCCGCCCCATTCATGCGTCCGTAATCTTTCATATCGATCACTGCAACAGGGACGTCTCCCGCAATTTTTGACACATTATCCTTTTCAAAACGAATCTGGGGCCCCAACAAAATACAGTCGGCCTCTGGGACAATGCTCTCAGCCATCTGGATTCCTACGGCCTGTATTGCACACTCAAATCCTTCCTTTTTAGCAGCCTGCTTCATCTTTTCTACCATCATGCTAGTTGATAATCCAGCAGCACATATTAAATATATTTTTTTCATTAATTTAACCTCCTGTATAATTCTACCATTTCTTTAGCCAAATCCACAAAAGTAATACTGTTCATCAAATGATCCTGTGCGTGGATTAGCAGGATGCTGAAGGGCGCTTTTTCCCCGTTTGCCTCTTTGACAAGCAGCTCAGTCTGCGCGGCATGTGCCTTTTGCTGCATTTCCTTTGCTTCATCTAGCTTTTTCACGGCTCCGTCAAAATCACCCTTTTTTGCCATCTGTATTCCTTCAAAGGCAAGTGATTTTGCCTCCCCGGAATTTACAATTATATTCAACAAATATTCTTCTTGATTCTCCATGCGTTTTATACTCCTATTCACTGCACATATCTGACAGGGATATTTCACCTTTTATGAAATCCCTGTACCAATATCCGCTCTTTTTAATGCTGCGTTTTAGAGTCTCAAAATCAACTCCCACCAGTCCATATCTTTTCTGATAGCCATTTGTCCATGACAAAAGGTCAATAGCCGACCATACATAATAGGCAGCAATATCAATTCCCTGCCTGCTTAAACCTTCAATCACATTCAGGTGCCTGCTTAAATATGAGATTCTCTCATCATCCTGGAACTCCCCGGCTTCATTCATTTGGTCGTCAAATCCAATCCCATTTTCAGCAATAATAATTTCCTGCTTCCCATAATCATTATAAATTTGCCTGAGAAGATTTTCAACTCCAGACGGGTAAATTTCCCATCCCCATTTTGTGTACTCCCCATCGGGAACCCTGACGTAGGAAAATTTGTCTTCTATATTCTCACTGTCCAGTTTCCCTGCCTTTACAACTCTCCTCATATAATAATTAATACCGAGATAATCCCCTGTATACTCCTCCATTAGCTGGTAGTCTGTATCTTTTATAACAGGGGCGTGGTACGTTTTCTGGCAGTATTCCAGCATCTCAGGTGGATAGTGCCCTGTCAGGGCCGGACGTATGTACCAGTCTGACAGAAAATCATAAGCAATTTTTCTAGCCTCCAAGTTTTCTGGTGTCTCCTCCAGCACGTCAACAGGCATGGGGTTGAGGACAATTCCAATTTTCCCCTCCATTTCCATTTCCCTAAACAATTTAATCGCGCGGGCACTGGCCAGGTTATAATGATGAGATACCTGTATAGCATGCCCATAATTTTTCTCCTGGGGGGGGTGGGTCCCCTGGATATATCCCTCTATTACTTCAGAGGCTGGCTCATTAATTGTAGCCCACAGCCTGACTCTCCCTTTAAAATGGCTAAACAGAATACGGCAGTACTCCAGATAATCCTCAATAACTTCCGGGTTAAGCCACCCTCCCTTTTTCAATAGAGGCAGCGGCAGGTCCCAATGATATAAGGTCAGGTAAGGTTCTATTCCATACTGATTCAATGTATCTACTATAAAATCATAGAAATCTAGTCCTTTTTGGTTGATCTCCCCTGTCCCCTCTGGCAAAATCCTGGACCATGAGACAGAAAAACGGTAACTCTTCAGTCCAATCTCTTTAAAAAGCTTTAAATCTTCTGCCACATGGTGATAATGGTCCACCGCCCTGGAGCCATCATAACCCAGATCATTTAATTCATAATATTCATCCCAGGAATTTTTTCCTTTTCCATCACAGAAAGCAGCTCCCTCTACCTGATAAGCAGCCGTGGCCGCTCCCCAGAGTATTTTACTTCTGACATCCTCCTGCTTCATTTTATTCGCCTCCTTCGTTTCCATCGCTGGCCTCCATGTCCTCTAAAACCAACTGTTTTTCATAGGATTTAAAGAATGGATACCAGATAACCAAGTCTACTATAATCAGCAGAATCACCCATATAAATGCTTTGAAATCCATGGTGGATATGGCTGCCCCTATAGGAGCGGGTGTCGTCCATGGCACATAGGTAAAAGTCTTTCCAATGATATCCACATACATAATCAGATATGTGAGAACCCCGTTTACTGTTTGGGCCAGAATAAACGGAATGGCAAGTGTAGGGTTTAAAACAATAGGGGTACCGAAAATCAAAGGTTCATTGATATTGAAAATAGAGGGCACAATGGCCAGCCTTCCCAACGTTTTCAGTTGTTTCGACTTGCTTCTAAGCATCAGTATATTCAGTCCGATTGTAGCGCCGGCACCTCCCAGGATCATGAAAAATGCCCTAAATGGTTCCGTATAAATATACTCCGGCATCAGTCCTTGGGTCACCAGTCCGGCGTTAGCTGTCAGGTTCCCCAACTCAAATGCCCCCACTACGCCACTTACTATGGAGGATCCGTGGAGTCCCACAATCCAGAGCACCTGTGTCACTACAGAAATCAAAATAATCCCGAAGGGAGAATCCACCGCAACAACCAGTGGTTTAAATAAGGCTTTGATCAACTCGGGAATCAATAATCCACCGCTTACCTTCTGTATGAGCAGGCTGATCAGAAAAATGCCTACTGCATTGATAACTAATGGAATAATAGAAGCAAAGGATGCCTTCACAGGCGCCGGTACTGCATCCGGCATTTTAATAAACATGCCTTTCTCCTGCAGAAGCCGCGTTATCTCAGTAGTAAGAAGGGCAAGTATGATGGCAGTAAAGATCCCCTCTGCACCCAAAAATCCCGTTGGTATTAAGACTGCCTGGTTTGCCAGCACCTCTTCCCCTGTCATCTGCGCTGTAATCCCTGCGGACATCACCCCCATATCAGAGGGCGCAGAAGTGATCATAAAACATACTGCTGAAATGATCATAGTTCCAACGGGATCCATTTTGTATGATTTTGCCAGAGAGTGTGCAATGGCCAGGCAGATAAACATAGCCATCAACCCCATAGACGCCCTATACAGAAGTTCAATCTGCATCCCGTGTGCTACTGCCCACTCTTTCCATGCTATGAGAAACTTAAAAATAAAATTTGTGGGTTTCATAGTATCCAGGTTGACCGGCGGTGAGGTGACAATTAGCGTCATGCCTCCTAAAAGCGCCAGCGGCGTAGCGGCCACCATTCCGTCTCGTATAGCCTTTAAATGCCGCTGTTGTGAAACCTTATTGCCGAGCGGTATCAGCTTAGAATCCAGAAATTCCTCAAACCTATTTGTTTTTGCTGCATTCATTTCGTTCTTCCTCCTCTGGTATCTCTTTTATAATTCCATATTAGCACCTCCCTTATTTATCTCCAGCCAAAAAAAGTCCACATTCAATCTGGAAAATTTGAATGTGGAACTTATCTCAATTCATGCATGTCCTAAAAAGGCGTCAAGGCTTTTTTTATTTATTAAGTCCTGCACAGCGCTCTCATCCATGAGGAGCCGCATCGTTTCCTGATAAAACCTTTGGATGTTCTGATCCTCCCGGCTTCCCACGGATATCATAAACACTGCCTGCACAACATTCCTCCCCCAGTCAATAGGCTGGCTGAGAATCCCTACTGCCACAAATGTTTCCCCACTCATAGCTTTATATGGATGGGGCATGGCAGCCAGGTTCCCGTAATCTGTAGTTGAAAGCCTCTCTCTGTGGAGCACAGATTCCTCAAAGCCTTCCGGCAGTTCCCTCACCGTCTGGCAGGCCTGACATAAATGGTGAATTGCCTGCTCCTTTGTATTGCCGCTGATCTCGAAAAAAAGCTTTTCTGAAAAATAGCCTCTCAAAAATCCATGGTTTCCCCTCCCCAGAATACGCCTGATATTTGCAATATCCTGACTATCTAAAAATAAATTCACCTCGTAAACCGGCACCGGCACTGGCTCTTTAATTGGTACAGTCGTGAATACATAATCTATAGCATCAAAATTCATATTACCCAGCTCAAATAGGTTGCATATTTCGATCTTATTAATATATTTCCCAAACTCCTGCCTGTACTTAAAGGTCAAAAGCTGTGAACTTCCCTTCCCCGAACTGCACACGATCAGAATATTACTGGGTTCCACATCGGGCTGCTGCTCTTCCAGCGCCAGTGCAAATATGAGGGCCAGATAGCCTGTCTCGTCCATGGGAATCTCTTTTTTATAATGTTCCTGCAGAATGACAGATGTACGCTCTGCAATGGTATAAGCGAATGGATAATTTTTTTGGATATCACTGAGCAGAGGGTTCACAAGAGGTATGTTATACTTAAGCCTGATGTCTAAAGGTACCATGTGCTGATTAAGGAGCATCAGCAGATCAAAGTTGTACCGCAGATCCAAATTAAACTCACCGCAGGCTGTCTCTACCATCTCCTGAACTAGATTATTTAGTTCTTCCCTGAAAACCAGATTTCCCTCTCCGCTGCTTCCTATCGTACGTTTGCCTGCCAAATGAATAGCCAGATATTCCTGTTCATCCGCGCTCATTTGAATAGGGTAATATTCCTCCAGTTTTTCCCGCAGGCACTCCACAAACTCAATATTGGACCTGTCAATCTGCACCTGGCTGCCCTCTGCAAATTTAATTTCTCTGCCAAGCCGGATCCTCCTGACTGAGATATAAATATATTTGAGAAAATTATAAAACTGCATCTCTGTCAGGGAGACTCCCTGCTCTTTCATCAACCCTTGGACGATATAAGCCAGTCTTTCCATCTCCTGGTTTTGTGTGCCCCTGAACATTTCAGAAGGTTTTTTCTGCTCCATAAACAGATCTACGAGGCAGTCTCTGATACTGGTTTCTTCCCCATAGGCCAAAATCCCATACCCAGGCCTTCTTTTTATTTCTATCCCATACTGCCCAAGAATACTCTCTGTATTTTTCAGTGCTGTCTTCACACCACTTTCCGAGACATACAAGGCTTCGGAGAGTTCAGCGATTGTAATATAGTCACTGCGCCCAAGCAGATAAAACAGCAGAAAATCCGTACGCTCGCCGGGGGTAGAAGGTATAGGCCCATTCACATCTTCACTTTTTACCGACGAAAGAAGCTGCCTGACTTCCTTTTGTGATCCTGCCGCCAGCCTGAAGCCGAATCTGGGTTTCGATTCTATTTCAGCAGAAGCCGTACCTGCCTGGTTTAATACTCTGTTTATATTTTTAATCCGGCTTCTGACCGTCTTACTGCTGCATCCCAACTCAGCCGCAAGATCCGCCGCCGTCATATACTCCCCGGAAGCAAGAATATCGAGAATCCTCCATTCCTCCCTGCTGAACATAATAAACCACTGCCCCCTTCCCACTGTTTAGCTCCCTGCGCATTTTCCTTTCTCTAATAGTATTTTGATTACCTTACTATCTTTCTATAAATTAAAAAAAGCCGGAACCCATATATCTATACTGGGTTACCCGGCATTTTCCAAAATGACTCCAAGGGGAATCGAACCCCTGATTCCAGCGTGAGAGGCTAGCGTCTTAACCGCTTGACCATGGAGCCACAAAAATTTTGCTCTCACAAGTGATTTTCATTATACTATGTCTTTTTAAAATATGCAAGAACTTTTTTCAATTTATTATAACTTTTTTAATGTCTGTTTGTATCAGATAGCTTTTTTGCAAGTATAACGCGGCAGTCCTTGACTATGTTTTCCGTATTCGATTGCTTCACACGGGCAACCACAGATACATGCCATACAATGAGTACAATTTTTTCCCCATATCGGTTTTCTGTTTTTAATATGAATATTATTAAGAGGACATACACTGACACATTTACCGCAAGAAATACAATCATCAGTGGCATAAAATTTTTTTGCACGAACAAATATCGGGTAAAATAAATCGTTTATAATTCCACTATTTATTTTATCACGCAAAGAAATGTTCGATCGGGTAAATTTGTCCCCTTTTTTGATATAAAGCGCTGTGTTATTTATCACACTTTCTGCCTGTTCTATAATCCGAAACGCCTGTTCTTCTGTGGGACAGGAAAACAACGCTATATAATTTTCTGGCATTACAATTTCTGCACACCCATAATAATTCATGCCCTTTTGAACACACAATTTTTCAAGATATTTCCCTGCGTTCCCAATGCTTCCACCGCAGGTCATGACAAAATAAATATCTGTATTCCTTACAAAGTTCGTTTTTTCCAGCCATTCTTGGACAATACGCGGTATCCGCCACGCATAGGTTGGTACAACAACTACCCATGGACATTCAGAGGTCATTTCGGAAGTGTCTTTATTTCTTATTTTGTCAAAAAGGTTTACTGCTTCATCGTTTATTTCCTTTCCTATTCGTTTTGCAACATATTCACTATTTCCTGTTCCTGAAAAATATAAAATCATAAGCCGTTTCTCCTTTATGATTGAGTAATATGCGGTATTCCCCCAGAAATCCGATTGACTAAATCGTTAATTTCTTTCCATTTTGTTTCATATCTTCCATTCCTTTTGTTAATATTTTTTAACCATTATACAAAAAGCCGATTAGAAAAACAACATTGGTAAAGAAAGCCGTTACCAAAAAATCAAGTTATCAAAACAGAATAGTAAAAACTGTGAGTTTTATCATGTATCACGTTCAGCCATTAGTTATATGAAGTATAGATAACTGATACGGCTGAAAATGTTGCTGAATGAAGGGACATAAAGGAAATGAAAGGAAGTATGGATTCACGCTGGTCAAGGATTTTTGGTTCATACATTCCCTCCCTCTGATAGATTCTCAACCATATCCTCTGCCACCATAATCTGAAGTCCTTGTTTCTGGTTTCTGATTCGTACAAGGTCATGGCCTCCTCCGAATTCCCCATCCAGGGTCCAAGGTATCTCCTCCACAGATTCAAAACAAATATCCCCACTTTTAAATGAATACATGTGCTTAGAATCAATCTGCTTAATTACCAGGGAGGCAATAATCTCATTGAGCTCTATAGCGTTCTTCGGAGTTTTAATTAAAGTCACTTCAAATTCTCCGTCATCAAATACCACGTCTTTCCCGATGATCCCACGGAACCCTCCTACAGAACGGGAGTTCGTAACCATACCGAATACAAACTCTTCCTCCAGTGTTTCACCGTCATGGGTCACCCTGATGCAATACGACGGCACATTAAATATACGCTTTGTTCCCTCCAGCACATATGCCAAATGCCCCAACACATTTTTCATACTCTGCTTAGTCTCGTAGGATACATCTGTAAACAGGCCAAATGCTGCAATATACACAAAGAAATCATCATTAAAAACGCCCACGTCACATGGAAAGGGCACGCCATTGACTGCAGTGTTGGCAGCTTCAAGCATATCCTTAGATATATGGAGGCTGTTCGCAAAATCATTTGTGGTCCCTGCCGGAATATACCCTACCGGCACCTGCCTCTCCCTTTTGAGCATACCTGTCACCACCTCATCCAGTGTGCCATCTCCCCCGCTGCAAACAACCAGATCATATTCTTCCTCAAAAGAGTTTGTTTTTTCGAGAGCATCATGGCAACCCTGGGTAGGATGTACAGTGACCTCATACCCCCCTTTTACAAATATATCTAATACATCTGAAAGCTTAGGTTTAAGCAGACCTGTGCCTGCATTCAGATTATAAATAAACAACATCTTTTTCATAGCAATCCTCCATTATACCCCATGTCCACAGATCTTGCCGTGAACCTGCCCTTCCTAAAATGCAGCCTGCAGTTCCCAGAAGGTTTTATAGCATAGAAAAGCCAAAACTTCCCTATATCATAAAAAGGCCGTACAAAAGTACAACCTCTTTACGGAATACTCTTTTTAATTCTATCTCAAGCCCCTGCTGCCTACTTCACTTTCCTGAAAAAAGTCTTGATGCCTTCGGCAGCCTTCTTTTCATCTTCCCCTTCTGTGACTACTGTCAGTTCTTCCCCTTCCAGAAGGTTCAGGCTCATCATTCCCATAATACTTTTTGCATTGATCTTTTTATCATCTACCTGAATATACACTGAACTTGCGTACTGACTTGCCTCCTGTACCAACAAAGCGATCGGCCTTCCGTCCATTCCTTTGCCATGTCTTACAACAACCGGTGTTTCAATCATAATAATCCTCCTTGCTTTTGCCTAACCTTCTCTGCCATTTCGCTCAGCTTCCGAAGCCTGTGGTTCATGCCAGACTTTCCAACGGGCGGTGATAAGAGTTCTCCCAACTCTTTCAGTGTTGCATCAGGATGGGAAAGGCGGGCAAGCGCTGCTTCCTCCAGTCCTTCCGGCAATCTTTCAAAACCTATCGTATCTCTCAGATATGTAATATCCTCCATCTGCTTTACTGCAGCGGATACTGTTTTGTTAATATTGGCAGTTTCACAATTCACCTTTCGGTTTACTGTATTACGCATTTCCTTCAGAATACGGACATTCTCCAATTCCATAAGGGATATATGCGCCTCCATAATATTCAGGATATCTACTATCTGGGCCCCCTCCTTAAGATACACAATGTAGGATCTTTTCCTTTGGACAATCTTGGCATCCATAGAAAACCCACATATCAGTTCTTGAAGCTGATGTGCTATCTTTTCAGAAAAACAGACAATTTCAAAGTGGTATGACTTATTCGGATCGCTCATAGAGCCTGCCGCTAAAAAAGCGCCCCTGATAAAAGAACGCCTGCAGCAGTTTTGCTGCACAACAAGGGAATTGGCTATATGGATTTCTCCCAATTCACCTCTGCTTTCGTCTATCAGTTTCGTTGCCTGAAGGATCCGCAGTGCATCTCTATGCCGTTTTACAACAACCATATAAGATACACTTTGCTTTGAAATATTCCTCCTGATAGAGATATCAGCTTCTATATTAAATGTTTTTTTTACTAATGTAAAGCCTTTTCTTGCAACAGCAGAATTTTCCGATTGGATTTTAATACTATATTTCCCGCCGTCTCTGACAGCAATAATCCCGCACATACTGATTAAGGCCGCCAGTTCAGCAATCTGACAGTGTCTTGCCGTATTCCATTGTCTTGAAAGCTCTTCTTTTACATTACCAGAAAATGACATGACCAGCTCCTGTTTATCTCTCTTTCGTTATATCATCTTTCCCGATATCTCTGTGTTCGATACGTACCCCATAATTTTCCTTAGGTTCCAAAAATTTGTAAAGTGCGTTTGCAAGAGTAACCGAGCGATGCTTCCCGCCAGTACAGCCTATCGCCGCAACCAACTGGTTTTTTCCCTCCAGTATATAATTTGGAATCAGAAATTCGATCATTCCTGTCAGCCTGTTTAAGAATTCCTGCGCCTTTTCATTATCCATCACATAATCCCTTACTTCAGGGTCATTGCCTGTCTTGGGCCTAAGTTCCTCAATATAGTATGGGTTCGGAAGAAATCGGACGTCGAATACCAAGTCAGCATCCTGGGGAATGCCATATTTGAAGCCAAAGGACATCACTGTAATATACAGGTTCTTAAAGTCCTTGCCCTGCACAAAAATTTTCTCCAGCTCCATGCGCAGTTCCCTTGTAAGCATCTTACTTGTATCAAGTATATACGCTGCCTTCATTTTTAAGAACGCAATTTTCTCTCTTTCTTTTGCAATACCTCTATCGATATGTCCCGTCCCGCCCAGGGGATGCTGCCGCCGTGTTTCTTTGTATCTTTTTACGAGCACGTCATCTCCTGCGTCCAAAAACAATATTTCATACGGAATACCCATTTCTTCTATTTGCTGAAGCTTTTCATCCAACCCTTCAAATGCCTGGCCCCCCCGTATGTCAATCCCCAGGGCAACCTGGTTTATCTCCGCATCTGGGGTAGAGAACATCTCCGCAAACTTTGTCATAAAAGGAATGGGCAGATTATCAACACAAAAGTACCCCATGTCCTCCAGCATTTTTAAGGCTGTTGACTTCCCAGCACCTGACATGCCCGTAACAATTACAAATCTCATATCAGAATTCTCCTATCCGTTTTACCTCAGGCTCCAGCCTGACTCCCGCTGTGGCCTCCACTCTGTCCGCAACTTTCTCCATTAGAGATATGATATCTGCGGCCGTCGCATTCCCTTTGTTAATAACAAACCCGCAGTGTTTCTCCGACACTTGGGCATCCCCTATCTGGAATCCCCGCAGTCCTGCCTCTTCAATCAGCTTCCCCGCAAAATACCCCTCTGGACGCTTAAAGGTACTTCCTGCGCTAGGGTACTCAAGAGGCTGTTTTGTCACTCTGCGTCTTTTCAAATCTTCCATATATGCCTGTATATCTTCCCTGTCTCCAGATGCCAGCCTGATTACTGCGCCAAGGACAATGTAGTGGTTAGCGGCGACAATGCTGGTCCGGTATCCCAGTTTAAGTTCCCCTGCCTTAAGTTCCATACACTGCCCTTCTGGAGTTATAATCTCAGCACTTTCTAAAATATGCTTCATTTCGCCTCCGTAAGCGCCTGCGTTCATCATAACAGCCCCACCCAGAGTTCCCGGTATGCCGGACGCAAACTCAAAACCTGTAAGCCCATTCTTCAGTGCCTCCGCAGCTATTTTAGACAACAATGCCCCAGCCTGTGCATAAATTCTATTTCCCTCAGTCCGCACCGCGTCCATGTTCCTGTAAATCTGGATTATAACCCCCCGGTATCCCTTATCTCCCACCAAAAGGTTGCTGCCATTGCCCAAAATATAATAGGGTACGGAAGCATCCCTGCATATAGCTATTGTCTCCTTTATCTCTTCAGAGCCGGACGGACGCACAAAATAATCTGCAGGTCCTCCTATCCTAAATGTCGTATGCCTGCTCATCGGTTCATCTATAAGTACCTGTTCTTCCCCCAGTAAATCACATAGTTTTCTGTGTAGATCCATAAATGTACTCCATTTCATTTGAACTATTCTTCCCACAATCATACAACAATCCATCTCTAAATTCAACCACAGGATACTTGCAAATTCCCTATAAATGATGTATATTGGTTAAGTATATATACCTTGAGATACCCCCTGCCAGGCAGGCGGGCACCTACGTTTTCAATAGGGCGATTCTTATTGGACTGCCAATGTTCAATAGGATACGCTTATTGAACTACTAATGTTCAATAAGACGACATACTTATCGGACTGATAATGTTCAATAGGATACGCTTATTGAACTACTAATGTTCAATAAGATATGCATAGGAATATTTCATAAATAAAGGAGTGAACAGACAATTGGACTCGAGTGACGCCATACAATTAGTCATATTGATTGTACTATTATTTTTATCTGCATTTTTTTCTTCTTCAGAGACAGCGCTTACGACCGTAAATAAAATACGTATGCGTTCGTTAGCGGAAGACGGAAACAAGAAAGCACAGCTTGTACTAGATGTTACGGAAAACCATTCCAGCAAAATGCTGAGTGCCATATTAATCGGCAACAATATTGTGAATATCTCAGCGTCTTCACTTTCCGCCACACTGGCTTACAGCTTTGGCGGTTATATGGTCAGCATTGCGACTGCCGTGCTGACAGTTGCCATCCTTGTATTCGGGGAAATAACCCCTAAGAATATGGCCACGCTGCATGCAGAAAAGCTGGCATTATCTAACATCCGCTTTATACGTGCATTTATGACGCTGATGACCCCTGTTATATTTATCATTAATCTTTTCTGCCGTGGGATTCTGCGCCTGCTGCGTGTTGACCCGAATGCCAAGAATAGTGCCATGACAGAAGATGAGCTGCGTACCATCGTTAATGTGGGCCATGAAGATGGGATTATTGAATCTGAAGAAAAAGAGATGATTTATAATGTTTTTGATCTGGGAGATGCCCGGGCAAAGGATGTTATGGTCCCACGTGTCCATGTAACATTTGCAGATGTGAATAGTACTTATAAAGAGTTAATCGAAATATTTAAAGAAGATAAATTCACCCGGCTTCCAGTTTATGAGGATACAACTGACAATGTTATCGGTACTATCAATATGAAGGATCTTCTTTTGTTTGAAAGCAGAGACACTTTCAGTGTGCGCGACATCCTGCGTGAGGCCTATTTTACTTATGAATATAAGAGTATCTCCGAACTTCTTGTTGAAATGCGTGACGCCTCTTTTAATATTGCAGTAGTGCTGGACGAATATGGGGAGACAGCAGGACTTATTACGCTGGAGGATATACTGGAAGAGATTGTCGGTGAAATCCATGACGAGTATGATGCTGAAGAGGAAGATTTTTTCCGTCAGATTAGTGAAAATGAATATATTGTAGAAGGTTCCATGAGCTTGGATGACGTCAATGACCGGCTCGGCCTCGAATTAGAATCAGATGATTATGATTCATTGGGTGGTTTTATTATAGAGAATCTGGACCGCCTTCCTGAATTGGGAGATGAGGTCCAGACCGGCAATGGTATGAAACTTGTTGTCGAATCCCTGGATAAAAACCGTGTTGAGAGTGTCCACCTTTATCTCCCAGAGACAGATGTACCAGAGGGAACCACGGAAACAGAAAAGGATTCCAGCGAAAAGGAATAAAACAAATTTGCCCCTTGGGCATGTATCAATTATGAGAATGTGCTTTGGCACATTCTTTTTATATATTTCCGGTGCTCCCGGGGGTGCAGTCCATCTGTCTGGAAAACACCGCTGAAAGCTTACTAGGACTTTCACAGGCTGCCCCTCGGACCAATATCTGCCGCCGGACGGTTCGCTGAGCTGTTCTGTCGGATAAAGAGAAGTCGGATAAAGAGAACACTCCCCGCAGAATAATGAAAAGCCGGGCAAAACCCGGCTAATCTCACAGTGACCATCCCACTGCTTCACTTCTCTGCTGCCAGAACCTCCGGTAGATTCCCTCCCTTTTCAAAAGTTCCTCATGTTTCCCTTTCTGTACGACCTGGCCGTGGTCAATGACCACAATCTGATCCGCCTCCCGCACAGTGGTCAGACGGTGGGCAATGGTAATCAGTGTCTTTCCCTCTGTCAGCTCCCCAATAGCACCCATAAGTGCCTGCTCGTTCTCCGGATCCACACTGCTGGTCGCCTCATCTAGGATAATGACCGGCGCGTCCTTTAAGATTGCCCTTGCAATGGATATGCGCTGCTTTTCCCCTCCTGATAAGGTGGAACCGCCTTCTCCGATGACCGTGCCATACCCCTCCGGAAGTTCCATGATAAACTCATGGCATCTGGCGCGCTTCGCAGACTCAACGATCTGCTCCCGTGTAGCGCCTGGATTGCCAAAGCGGATATTGTTCTCAATAGTATCGCAGAACAGATAGACATTCTGGAATACCATAGAAATATTTTTAAGCAGGCTATCCGCCGTGTATTTTTTTACATCCTGCCCGCCAATGAGTACCTGGCCCTCCTGTACATCCCAAAAGCGGGCGATAAGATTGCACAAAGTGGTCTTGCCCGAGCCAGAGGGACCAACTACGGCGCATGTCGTTCCCTCTGGGATAAAGACAGATACCCGGTCAATGACATTGCGCGTCCCGTCGTAGGCAAAAGAAACGTCCCGTAATTCAATGTCAAATCTCCCTGCCTTCAATTCTCTGTTAGAACGGTCCATATTGGGGATATTGGTGACTGCTTCCAGGCGGTCTAGCTCCGTAGTAATCTTTTTGGATAAGAAGGCACCGTCCCCCATTGCCTCCATCTCCGAATAAATGATAAATGCAGCCACTAGGAATATGAAGCAGTATGACAGGGAGATCTTACCCTCTAAATAAAGCACCGTTGCCAGAAACAAGATCCCGCAGCCTGTCAGCTTATACACAAGGGTGTACAGTCTCAGCAGAGGAAGGGACGCTTTTTCCTGATCCAGCGCCGCCTGCTGTCTCTCCCGGAACGCTTCGTAAACCGCACTGTCTCTGCCTTCCTTCTGGCAGAACGCACGCATGACTGCGATCCCCCGGATATATTCCAGAGACTGGGTGACCAGATGATCCTGCGCTTCCTGTACCTTCGCGGTATGGATCGCGGCAGCGTGTATCAGGCGATTCATCACCAGCAGTCCCGCCAGCAGTCCTGCCAGAGAAAGCAGCGACATCCACGGACTATAAAACGCCATAAATACAATGATAATGGCCGCCATAGAGATGCCGCCCGTCATATCCGTGATAAACAGCATGGAATACTGCTCCAGTTCTACTACCGTAGAAGTCAGTGTGGTCTGGATAGTGCCAAGCCGCTGTTCGGAAAAATACCCCATAGGTGCGTTCTTCATCCTCTCCCCAATAGCAAGGCGGTAGTCGCGGAACATATCAAATCCTTTGGCACTCATGGAGATGTCGCCCAGCCACTGGAAGAGAAACCGCCCTACTATACTCCCAATCAGGATATACAACGCCTGCACAATCACTGCCCTGCTCAGATTTTCCAGATTTTCCACCACCACAAACACTGCCATGAGCATCATCGCCATGGACATAGATTTCAGGAAATTAAATAAAATCCCCATATAAATGCGGGGTTTTTCCTTTCCCGCGATTGCCAGGATACGCCCTATTGTCCTTATCATCTCACTTCGCCTCCTTTTTGTCCGCCCTGTCGGCGGTGCTGATGTGCTGCTCCCACATGGTCTTATAAAGGGGGCACCGGGCAAGCAGCTCTCCCTGTTTCCCCGCATCTGCAAGCCGCCCGTGGTCTATGACCAGGATCTGGTCTGCGTTTTGTATGGTGGACAACCGGTGGGCCACAACGATGAGAGTCTTCCCTGTTACCAAACGCCCCAGAGCCTGCTGAATCTGCGCCTCGCTCTCAGGATCTGCATAGGCCGTGGCCTCGTCTAAAATGACTACGGATGCTGGCTTTAACATAGCGCGGGCGATAGTGATGCGCTGGCGTTCTCCGCCGGAGAGCCGGTCGCCCGCATCACCGGCCAATGTATCATACCCCTCCGGGAGCGCAGAAATAAAGTCATGGCAGTTCGCTGCTTTTGCCGCTTCCTCTACTTCCCTGTCAGACGCCTTTGGATTTCCCAGGCGGATATTTTCCCGGATGGACATATCAAACAGGAAATTATCCTGCGCCACATAGCTGATTTCGCCCATCAGCTGGTCAAAGGGAATCCTCTGGATTGGGACGCCGCCAAAAGAAACACACCCGCTTGTGGCATCCCAGAATCCTGCCATCAATTTGGCGATGGTAGACTTACCTGAACCAGAGGGACCAACGATAGCAGTCATTTTCTCTGATCTGGCGGAAAATGTCACGTCATGAAGAACTTCTGATTTCCCGTCATAGGAGAACCCCACATGATCGAAATTAAATGCGCGCCCCTTTAGTTCTGCCAGCTCTTTAGGCCTCTCCTGTTCCGGTGTAGCTAAAAATTCCTCAATGGGACTTAAGTTCGCTGCCATATAGGTGAGCTGTTCTAAACCGAATCCAAACTTGATCAGTCCCGCAATGAATCCCATGGGAATGATAATGCAGGCAAGGAAAATGGGAAGTTCGATACTGTGGTTCATATACAGCCATGCCCCGATGGGCAGTGTTCCAAGTAGGGTAGACGGCAGCACCGCCTTGAATCCCGCCATCCAGAACCAGCTCTGCCTCCACCAGGCCAGTGTGCTGTCATGGAAGAAGTTCACAGAATCAGCGAAATGTCCGAAACTGTCGTTCCCCCGGCCGAACGCTTTGATGACCTGGATACCGCCCACATACTCAACAAGCGCCGCGTTCATCTCATTTCCAGCGCGCAGATACGTCTCCATTTTCTCACTGTACCCGCGCATCATCCCCACCATGAAAATAAGGCTCAAAGGCACTGTGACAAAAGATGCAAACCCCATCCGCCAGTCCATGGCGAAAACCAAAGCGATGGCAAGGAGCGGCGCCGACAGATTAGACGGGAACTCTGGCACCATGTGCGCGATAATGTCCTCCAGCCGCCCTACGTTATCCACCATCAGCGTCTTAAAAGCTCCCGACGGCGTCTCCAACATCACGCCCATGGGTACTCGCGCCATCTTATCCGCGATGGCGCATCGGATATTTTTCAGGATTGTAAATGAGACCCCATGGCTGCGCATAGACGACAATCCGGTCAGCAGTGCCCGCAGACACATACACAGCGCCGCAGTTCCCGCGATCACAGCCGCGCTCTGTATTGTTGCCGTTCCCTCATACAAATGCCTCGCCAACAGCGCCACTGCGAAGTAGGGTGCCATGCCGAGGAACTCACCGCTGACGGCGAGAATCACCGACAAGGTCATCCTCCCTTTTGCCTCGCCCGCAAAAGAAAACAGTGTCTTCAGCGGATTCATTTTCTTTCTTCCCATACAGAACCTCCTCTTCCAAAAATACATTTATGTAACTCATTTTTTGATTAGTCAAAACTAACCTATCCTTTGAAAAAATGGGGTTATTTACAACCCCAGAATATTTCTCCATCCTGGAACAAAGAACTGATGTAGAGTCTCCAGATAATGAATTGCCTCTTCTTTAGTAAAGTCGTGAATCACCACTTCAAAAAGCGCATTTGTGTATGCGGTCATCAAAAGATGCAGCTCCTTTGGGTCTATCTCCTTGACTGGAACGCCCCGCTGCTTTGCTTCTTCCAGATATGCCAGAGTTTCTTTCTGTTCCAGCATCACCATATCGTGCAGGAACCACGCATACTTTGTTCCTGCCGAACAGCATAGGAGCAGCTTGAATTCCTCAAAATATTCGTAGACCAGGTCCACCACCAGCCGCAGTTCATTGTCCGCTGCCCACATGCCGTCCATATCCTCCTGATCCAGATAATCATAGTCCTTTTGCCTGGTTGTGGCATACCACTGCTCCAGCTTCTCCAGTACAGGATCCACCAGCGCACAAAACATGGCCTCCTTGTCCGTAAAATGACGGTAGAGTCCTGCCGCTGTGATCCCCGCCTCACTGGCAATGTCGCGCATACTCGCTTTCTCAAATCCTTTCTCCAGAAAGATCTTCCGGGCAACGGGCAGGATACGTTCGTGAGTTTCTGTCTTATCCTTTGGCATCTCATACCCCCTTCTGTAAACAATGTTAGCTAACATTGTTAACATATTAGCACGATAAAAACAGAGTGTCAATAGGATTACAACTTATGAAATTATATACCTATTGACAAGATCATCTGAAAGGTGTATTATAACACTGTCACATAGCAGTGTTACATGGAGGCCATTATGCAGGAACGTGTCTCAGACACATTGGAAAAAATTCAAAAAGCGGCTCTGAATGAGTTTTTCCAAAAAGGATTTCGCGGGGCATCCCTTCGTCAGATTGTAAAGCAGGCCGGGGTGACCACGGGAGCCTTTTACGGTTATTTTACTAATAAAGAAGCTCTGTTTGCCTCTATCGTAGAACCCCACGCCTCCGCTTTGATGAGCAGGTTTATGGCAGCTCAGATTTCTTTTGCCGGGTTGCCGGAGTCGGAACAGCCGGCGCACATGGGACAGGATTCAGGGACTTATCTGCATTGGATGGTCAAATATATCTGTCAGCACCGGGAGCCGGTCAAACTGCTGCTTTGCTGTGCCGAGGGCACCGGCTATGAACAGTTTATTCATCGCATGGTAGAGGTCGAAGTGGAATCCACCCTGCAATATATCCAGGTTCTGCGCCGCCTGGGGCAGAACGTGCCAGAAGTAGACCGACAGCTATGCCATATTCTTGCCAGCGGTATGTTCAGCGGCATCTTTGAAGTGGTAATTCACGATATGCCTTATGAACAGGCAATGCGCTATGTCAATCAGTTGCGGGGTTTTTATACTGCCGGCTGGCTAAAACTGATGACTCCATGAGCACATAGAATGAAAGGGGAATTTCCCCCTGTTTTTTCGTCCAAAGGTTAGTTATAACTAACCAATATATAAGGAGGTTATTTCATGAAAAAAGAAAAAAAGAGTGACCTGGCGACTCTGCTTGGCTATGCAGGTAGCCACAAAGGCCTGACCTTCCTGGGGTTAACCTTGTCGGCCTTGTCCATGCTGCTGAGTATGGCGCCCTACATCTGTATCTGGCTGGCAGCCAGAGATCTCATCGCTGTGGCACCCGACTGGATCCAGGCACAGAATGTTGCCCGCTACGGCTGGCTGGCCTTCGCCTTTGCGGTAGGCGGCATTGTAATTTACTTTGCCGGTCTCATGTGTACCCATTTGGCAGCCTTCCGTACGGCGTCCAACATCCGCAAACAAGGCGTTGCCCATGTGATGAAGGCTCCGCTTGGTTTTTTTGATTCCAATGCTTCCGGACTCATCCGTGGCCGGCTGGATGCAGCGGCGGCCGATACCGAGACGCTGCTTGCCCACAACCTGGCGGATATTGTCGGCACTGTCGTTCTGTTTCTAACTATGCTGGTACTGATGTTCGTCTTTGACTGGCGGATGGGAGCTGCCTGCCTGCTGGCAGCAGTTATCTCGGTAATCGCCATGTTCTCCATGATGGGCGGCAAAAACGTGCAGCTGATGGCGGAATACCAAGCTGCCCAGGATCGTATGACTAAAGCAGGCACCGAATATGTCCGGGGCATTCCCGTAGTAAAAATCTTCCAGCAGACAGTCTATTCTTTTAAAGCCTTTCAAGAGGCCATCGAGGAATACAGCAGCAAGGCAGAGTATTATCAGGCAGATGTGTGCCGGGCGCCTCAGTCCGTCAACCTAACCTTTACGGAAGGTGCTTTTGTATTTCTGGTTCCAGTGGCGCTGTTTTTGGCGCCTGGCGCCCTGGAAAACGGCAACTTTGCCGGCTTTGTCACCAACTTTGCTTTTTATGCGGTATTTTCGGCCATTATCTCCACAGCGCTGGCCAAGATTATGTTCGCCGCCTCCGGTATGATGCTGGCAGGCACCGCCTTAGGCCGCATCAACCAGGTGATGGACGCTCCCACCCTGCAGGCCCCTGCACATCCGAAAACACCTCATGGCAATAAGGTGGAATTTAAGGATGTGAGCTTTACCTATGACGGCGCACAAACACCTGCCCTCTCCCATGTCACTTTCGCGGCAGAACCGGGGCAGACCGTAGCGCTGGTAGGCCCCTCCGGCGGCGGAAAGACAACGGCAGCCAGCCTGATGCCCCGATTCTGGGACGCGTCTTCCGGTACAGTAGAAGTCGGCGGTGTAGATGTAACCCAGATGGATCCCCACGTGCTGATGGATCAGGTGGCTTTTGTGTTCCAGAATAACCGCCTGTTCAAAGCATCTATTTTGGAAAACGTGCGGGCTGCACGGCCCAATGCCACACGGGAGCAGGTACTCGCAGCACTCACGGCCGCCCAGTGCCAGGATATTCTCGATAAGCTGCCCAATGGGATTGACACCCAAATCGGTTCTGAGGGAACCTATCTTTCCGGCGGCGAGCAGCAGCGCATTGCCCTGGCCCGCGCCATTTTAAAGGACGCTCCCATCGTAGTGCTGGATGAAGCAACAGCCTTCGCCGATCCAGAGAATGAAGTGCTGATTCAGAAAGCCTTTTCCACGCTGACGAAAGGGCGCACCGTCATCATGATTGCCCACCGCCTGTCCACCGTGGTGGGTGCAGATAAGATCATTGTTCTGGAGGAAGGGCACATCGCCGAACAGGGCACCCATGCCGAACTTACCTCAGCAGGCGGTCTGTATGCCCGGATGTGGACTGATTATAACCGGGCAGTCCAATGGAAAATAACCAGTGAAAAGGAGGCAGAGTAAATGTTCAGTAAAAAGTTTCAGCGCAAATACGCCCTAACCGACCAGGGTATTCGCAATACCAAAAAAGGCGCTTTCTGGACGGTCATCGTCAATCTGGTTGTCATGGGCGGTATCAGCGTCCTGTATCTGATGATGTCCGGCTTTATGGGAACCCTGATAGACAAAGAAGCACTGCCCGGTGCGGCAGTTCTGATCGGTCTGGTACTCCTATTTGTCATCCTGTCCTTGGTGACCCATTTGCAGCAATACAAAGCTACCTACGGACTAGTATATAACGAGGTCAAAGCCACCCGCCTCAGCCTTGCAGAACGGCTGCGCAAGCTGCCCTTGGGTTACTTTGGCAAACGGGATCTTGCAGATTTGACCGAAACCGTCATGGGAGATGTCAACCGCATGGAGCACGTCTGGTCCCATGTTCTGGGATATCTGTACGGTTCCTATATCTCTACAGCAATCATTGCCCTCTGCCTGCTCATCTACGACTGGCGGCTGGCTATCGCCTGCCTATGGGGTGTACCAGTGGCTTTTGGACTGTTGTTCGGCAGCCGTAAAATCACCAGCCGCAGCGCTGAACAAACCAAAAAAGCGTCTGTGGTCGTCTCGGACGGAATTCAGGAAGCTCTGGAAAATGTCCGTGAAATCCGCGCCACTAACCAGGAGGAACGCTATCTCAATGGACTGAACCAAAAAATTGACGAACACGAAAGGATTATGATCCGGGGTGAGCTGGGCACAGGCCTTTTCGTCAACGCCGCCAGCGTGATCATGCGCCTGGGTGTAGCCACCACAATCCTTGAGGGAGCCAATCTCATCCTCTCCGGCCGCATCGACTTTATGCTGCTGTTTCTGTTCCTGTTAGTTATTACCCGGGTCTATGCGCCCTTTGACCAGAGTCTGGCACTTATTGCGGAGATGTTTGTCTCCCAGGTATCAGCAGACCGTATGATGGAGATTTACAACACCCCCACCGCAGAAGGAGCTGCGAAATTTAAGCCCAACGGGCATGACATCGTATTCGACCATGTGGGTTTTGCTTACGATGAGAAGGACGTCCTCCGCGATGTGAGCTTTACCGCCAAGGAGGGGGAAATCACAGCGCTGGTCGGTCCCTCCGGCTCTGGCAAAAGTACCTGCGCCCGCCTGGCTGCCAGGTTGTGGGATGTCTCCAGAGGCTCCATCAAAGTAGGCGGCGTGGATATTTCAACCATAGACCCAGAGGTATTGCTTACGGATTATTCTATGGTGTTTCAGGATGTAGTGCTCTTTAACGATACAGTCATGGAAAATATCCGTCTGGGCAAGCGGGGCGCCACAGACGACCAGGTACTGGCTGCAGCCAAAGCCGCCAACTGTGACGAATTTGTCCGCAAGCTTCCCAAAGGCTACAATACTCCCATCGGAGAAAATGGCGCCAAACTCTCCGGCGGGGAGCGGCAGCGGATTTCCATTGCCAGGGCTCTTTTAAAGGATGCGCCCATTGTGCTGCTGGACGAGGCCACCGCCAGCCTGGATGTGGAAAACGAAACTAAGGTGCAGGGGGCGCTCTCCCGCCTGCTGGCAGGCAAGACAGTTCTCGTCATCGCCCACCGGATGCGCACTGTGGAAGCAGCCGATAAGATTGTCGTCCTGGCCGACGGGCAGGTGGCGGAAGAAGGATCTCCGTCCGTGCTGATAGCCAGGGACGGACTCTACCGCCGCATGGTAAAACTGCAGCAGCAAAGTTCCCAGTGGCACATCGAATAAGTGATAACCAAAAAACGGCCTGGGAGGGAGTCATAACCCTCTCAGGCTGTTTTTCTGCGGACAACGGATGAAACCCGCTTCTTCCCCATAGAGGAAGCGCCCTATTCCCTGGTTTTCTTACACAATATCAAAATCACCTTCAGATCCCCAGAAGCATGAAATTTCATCGCAGCCTCCTTTGCAGGAGTCACACAACCCATCCAAGGCTCTCCTTCTGTATGTGGAACAACTTGTGATACAGGCCGTTTTTCTTCATCAGCTCCTCATGCGTTCCGTGCTCTGCCAGCCTGCCATTATCAAGGACAAGGATCTGGTCGGTATCCACAATAGTACGAAGCCGGTGGGCAATCACGATAACCGTCTTGCCTTCTACCAGTTTGGCAATGGCCTTCTGCACCAGGACCTCATTCTCCGGGTCGAGAGAGGCGGTTGCCTCATCTAGCAGAATAATGGGGGCATTTTTCAGCAGGGCGCGGGCGATGGAAATACGCTGACGCTCGCCGCCGGAAAGTGTGCTGCCATTTTCACCCAGAACGGTTTGATACCCGTCCGGCATCTCACGGACAAATTCATGGCAATAGGACGCTTTCGCCGCGGCCATCACCTCTTCATCTGTTACATTTGGATTGCCCAGCCGGATATTGTTCATCACTGTATCATTGAACAGGGTCACATCCTGAAATACAAAGGACATATAGGACATTAGGCTTTCCGGCTCCATACTCCCCACGTCCCTGCCGCCCACGGTAATCTTACCCTGCCGAACATCCCAAAAGCGGGCAACCAGTTTGGAAAGTGTGCTTTTGCCCGAGCCTGACGGGCCGACCAGGGCAGTCACGCTCCCCTGAGGGATTTTACAGGAAACATCTTTGATAACATCTTCCTGATTATAGGCAAAGGTCACATGGGACAATTCAATATTGCAGTTTGGAACTGTTTTTTCTTCACCGCCCATGGCAGGGGTGGTGAGCAGGGTGCGCATACGGCTTGTGACCACATTCAAATTCAGCAGCGAGGACAGATTAGCCAAAATTGCCAAAATAGGTCCATAAATCCGCGTAACCATCAGCAGGAACATAAGCAGAGGAAGAAGCTCAATCTGCCCGTCCGTCAAAAGGATGGCTCCAACAAAGATCGTAATACCAATACCTGCCTGCAAAATCATACTGGCACTGGACATAAACACACCGACAGCCATTTCTACTTTGATGGCGATTTTCTTCATAGTTAATAGAGCTTTGTCCAATGCGTGGAAACGAGGGCCAGATAACCCGCAGGACTTGATGATCTTCATCCCCTCCAGATATTCCTGTACCTGATCGGAGGCAGCCAGTTTGGCGTCAACCTGCTTTTCAAACAGCTTCCTCTGGTGGTTTCGGCTCACCCAAATAATGAGGAACGCAGCCGGAACCGTGACGAATACACACAAAGCAAGCCGCCAATCGAAAAAGGAAAGTAGGACGCAGGTAAGAGTTACAGTAATGCCGTTTGCAATCAGGGGAGGGACCGTGCTGCTGAGCAGGGACTCCATGCTGCTGCAATCCGCCATCATATTGGTGGTCAGTTCGGAAAGATCCTTTGTGTTAAAGAAGTTCATGGGAAGTTTCCGGAGATGTTCGGCAATCCGCACACGGGTCGTGTTCGACTCCTTGTAAGAAGCAATATAAGTTTTACGGTAATCATTTTTAGCGGCCAGAAATACTAAGATGGCCGAAACGATGCCTGCACCCCACAGCATCCAAATGTGGTTCCAATGAATCGGGCCGCCGTTTATAAAGGGCGTCAGGATCTCGCTGAAGATCATTACGGTCACACAGAAGGGAAGAAGCATAGAGAGGTTCGTCAATGTGCAGGCGAAGATTGCTTGTTTCAGGTCTGCATAACCCCTGTCTGATAAAAATAAAGTTTTTTGCAATCTGCTCATAATTACACCGCCTTTCCGCTGATTTTCCAGCCAATCGCTTCTGTATAATGGTTCCACATCTGCGCATACCGTCCGCCTGCGGCCACCAGCTCATCATGTTTCCCTTCCTCAATCAAATGGCCTTTTTCCATAACGATGATCTTGTCCACATTGCGGATCGTAGAGAGGCGGTGCGCAATGATGATAACCGTTTTACCCTGCATCAGCTTTTCAAAGGCTTTCTGGATCAGGTATTCGTTCTCCGGGTCACTGAACGCTGTTGCCTCGTCAAGCACGAGGATAGGCGAGTCTTTGATGATGGCCCGCGCAATGGCGATACGCTGGCGCTCGCCACCTGAAAGATGGACGCCCTTAGAACCCACTACTGTATGATACCCCTCGGGAAGTTTAGAAATAAACTCATGGCATTGTGCGGCTTTCGCCGCTGCAATCACCTGTTCCTCACTGGCACTAGGATTGCCCATGCAGATATTATCCAGAATGCTCTGTTTGAACAGGAAAATATCCTGGAATACAAAGCTGACGTGGCGCATCAGGCCACCCTCTGACATATCGCGCACATCTACGCCGCCGATGGTAATGCTGCCGGAGGACACATCCCAAAAACGGGAAATCAGATTGGCAATGGTGCTCTTGCCGCCGCCGGATGGGCCGACGATAGCCGTGACCTGTCCCTGCTTCGCCGCGAAAGATACATCTTCAAGCGCCTTCTCGGAGGTATCCCCGGTGTAGGAGAAGCTGACGTCTTTGAAAATGACATCATTACCCGCAGGCTTCTTAGGGTGATCGGTTTCCGTCAATTCAGGGATATTCAGTATCTCATCCATCCGGGCCACATTCCCATCAATCTGCATAAACGACTCAGAGATATACATAATTTTATTCAGTACGCCGGAAATAGCGGGCACAAAGAGCAGATAGAAAATAAAGGTCATTGCAAACCCGGCAAAATCATCGGTTCTGGAGCCGATCAGGATACCGGCAGGGACGAGGATCAGGTAAACATTGTTAATAATCGTAGTGAAAGCGGGCATACAGTTCTGCCAACCCAGGGAGAATTTCAGAACCCATTCTGTATAGCCGGTGATTGCCTCCTTGAGTTTTTTGAAAGAAAATGCAGTCTGGTTGAACGCCTTTACCACTGACATTCCCCGAACATACTCCACAGAAGCATTATTCATTTCCTCCAGCGCCTTTTGATACCTGCCCATGTTCTCTTTCATTTCGCCGCTGCCGAAGCCGATAAACTCTGCGGCAAAGGCCAGAATGATGCCGGCCAGAGAAAGGAGGCCAAACCGCCAGTCAACGGCCAGCAGAATAATGGCCATGGCGATAGGCGCTGTAATGGACGCGACAAAATCTGGGAACTGATGCGCAATAAACCCTTCCACACTTTCGATATTCTCATCCATAATCTTGCGCAGGCGGCCGCTGCCAATCGTTAGATGATACCCCAACGGGATTTTAGTGATATGGTCTGCAAAGAGAACCTTCAGTTCGTACAGTGTCCCAAACGCAGCCATATGAGAGCTGAAAATAGCCAGAAAATACAGCAGAATATTTGCCAAAATCCCCGCCAGCGCCAGCCAGCCGTAATTCATTACCATATCCAACTGATCAAGGTTCGGGTAGACACCTATAATCGAGCGGATCATAAAATAGACCGCTATGTATGGGATGAACGACGCGATGGCCGCCAGTGACGAAAGAACCGCAGCCAAAAATACAAGGCCCTTTCTGTCAGAGGCTAATTCCATGCACCGTGCCAAACCCGTCTTTGGTTTCGCCTGTTTCGGCCTTTCGTTTGACATATCAATCTCCATTCCGCCGCCTTTCAGTTGGCGGCACAAATAGTAATGAAAG
>ERZ652168.28-NODE-28-length-71748-cov-19.8282_pt1 | contig 71748 bp, 58 predicted proteins | sample MGYA00514763_ERZ652168 | MGnify/ENA metagenome assembly ERZ652168
TACTACAATAGGGATATAAAATAGCCACTCACTTGGAGAGAACAAACACTTTACATATCTTAATTTCTCTTTTTTTATCTTTTTATAATTTATATCTTGAATACTCAAATCAAAATCAACTGCTGATTTCTGTCGAATCTCATCGTAAAGTATTTTAAATTTTCTTTCTAACTGCAAATAATAGGCATCTAAAAACCAAAACGCTATCGCCGGAATATATGTAAGACCAAAATAATTCTGATTTGTATTTTTATCTGCAAGCGCAAAAATAGCTACTATCAGCGTAACAGCCCATCCCTTAAGCATAAAAGAGTTATTTGCCATTCTTTGTATAATGCTCTGAATCATTTCTAAATGTTTATATTTATCGTCCATAAAACCCTCCCTCTTTTCTTACATATATTATATATTTATAGCCAAATTATGACAAGAAATTTTCAAGACATCTTTAATGCCAAAAAGCTACCGACATCTCTTGCCAGTAGCCTTCTTTTATAGCAGCTATCCTTATTTCATTTACCAGCAAAAATGCTAGCATTCCACAAGTAAATAGTAATATTTCAGCTATCATCTTTTCTCCTCCAATATTCCGTTACGAATTTTTCCTGCCAAAAGTCACAAATTCCATTCGCCCATCTGATATCATCAAGTCCATTGTCTCCTGTTCCGTCCGCAAAACCCATACTAAATAACACGAAAAAGCACCAAATATCACGCTTTTTCACTCCCAGACAGATTAGCTGACAAAATATACATCTGTATACTTTGTCCCAGACTCAACAGCCAAATCGTAACATCTCACTCACCCAAAATACACATGAGACTGTGAAGAAAAGTCTTGGAGAATGGTATCCCTCATCAGTTTAAACGATAGTATACAAAGAGTGCAAAGGAGGCAGCGTTTTGCTGCCTCCTCTTTTTAGTGCAATGTTAGTAGCATAATTTAGTAATTAAGTAACACCTCTGCTTAATATCAATAGTTTCCTTATTCATCTAACCACTCAACAGGTACAAGCTTGACGTTATTTCTCCATTTTTCAACAAGATGAATTTTGGAATCCGGAATATTACCCCATATATCATCATCTGCATGTTCTGTAACGATGATCTGAATGTCGAACTTAGCGTTCTTTACAAAGGCAGATAAGGTCTCAAATATTTTCTTGACCGCATTTTTATCATCATCATTTAATTGTGCTTCAGCTTCATTAGGAGAATACCGGGTGCGAGGGAAATAAACTTGGCTTGGCTGATCAAAAATAACAAAATTCGGTACATTGACACCGGACTTACTTTGAAAAAAGTGCTGTAAGGCAAGAATCAGTGATATATGATAAGATAGCCAGTTGGACGCACTACCGATCTCCCACAAATAGTCATCACGCCCTGTTTGATTTTTTACACGGACAGTTAGGTCCTTTATAACAAAATCCACAGGATCTTCTGGATGTTCAACATCCAATTGGGTGAGAATCTTCCCCATCTCTGTTCGCAAATAACTCAAGGCATAATTCACTTTGCCTTGTATCTCAGATTCATTCACTTCTTTTTTTAGTTGCTTAATACGGCTATTGACCTCGTCAAGCCTAGTCTGAAGCTCACTATCCGTACCAATACGTTCGTAGGTATTTATCGCCGCATCTATACGCCCAAGGAAACGGGAGATTGATTCCAGTGTATAACTCTCCTCTCGATGTATAGCAAGCGACTGTGACTCAGCCTTAATGCGGTTCTGAATGGCTTCCAGCTTATCAGCCTGCTCCTGTATTTGCTCCTGAACAATCTGCATCTCGCGTTCAAAAGCGGCCGGAACAACATCCATTTCCCTTGTTGTGCTCTCAATCTGCTCAACCGCATCACATAAAGCATTTACATCATCCATAACATTTTCATGGCTTGGCTGGAATATAGGAAGTACATCTCGTTCTGCCATATTGGAACGGAGCCAAGTTGATATATCGAGACGATTAAGCTGGATTTGCATTGACTTATCATATTCCCCCATCGACTTCATCAGTTGGAGCATTTCTGTATGGCGTTTACGAGCGGCAAACAATTCCCTGGATATTTTCTGTTCTTCTCGCCGCAACGTCACTATATCTTCAGATAAATATGTAACACGTTCAGGTGCAACCGAAGCATCTGCAATTCGTTTTTGAGAAATAACTCGAAGCTCATCAACCTGACGAGTAAAATCGTCGGTATCGTTAGCATTATATTGAGTCAAACCATATTCACGGGCTTGCGCTAACCATCCAGAGACTTCTTGTTTCCACCCTTCGGCAACAGATTTGATTTGTTCCAAATCACGCTGTAAACGCTCCGATTCCTTCGATAATCTTTCAATTTGCTTGCGCTTTGCAAGAATTTCAGGAGTCACCGCTCCGAGCACATACGGAAATACATCAATGAGCTTCTTGCGATGCTCCATAGTATCTGCTTTGTAGAACAGGACGTCAGCATTCGCAACAATATTTTGTGGTTGAAACAAAAATGCCATAAAATCGCGATATGACGGTCGGTATACTCCAGCATTAGGATCAAGTTCAAGAAATGAAATTCCAAACAGTTCATTCATTACATCCTTAATAGACGTGATATTTGCGTTGCTTTTTTCTATCTGGTCAGGGATCGTTATCTCTTTGTCTCGTAAGATAAACATATCACCAGTAGAAACTTTATCGCCGGGTTCTCTCCTGCAAAGAAGTAGTTGCTCTCTATCCATATCGAAGAGCACACCAAACCATGAACAGGCATTACGAATAATATCTACAGGAATGGTACATTTTTCTGAACCAAGGCAATAATCAATGATTGGAATAAGCGCAGATTTGCCTGTACGCGATGCCCCAGTAATGATATTGACCGACTGACTATCGAACGGCACGGAACGCGGAGAAAATCCGGCTTTCTTTGGCCATAAAATAACCGAATTGATTGTAAACCTCATCTTAAAACCTCACTTTCAGCCATTTTGCGATTTCATGAAGTGTAAGTTCAGAACACCACGTTCCAAGTTTTTCCGTTGCCATCATCATATTCTTGCAGTCGTCTTTTGGAGTATATTTACGAAAAGTCGTGACCAGTGGAAATACTGTTGCGGTTTCAGCTGACAGTGCCACGAGATTTGCCTCAACCGCAATATTAAAAGCTTCAAGTGTTAACTCACGCATTTGTATAGCAGTGGTATTCACATAATGAATACTATCGTTTTGTTTACCCGAGAATAATTTCTCTGATACTTTTGACAAACCGCTGGCTTTTTGAGTACCTTTAATTACACTGCATAAGTCTTGACGGAACCCAATGGGAAGAACCACGAACAACAAGGGAAAAGGTACTGGTTTGTTTTCATTGGAATAATATCCACAGATAAACCGCCAAAGCAAAGCAGCTCCAATCGCTGGATTTTGCACATACATTACATCACGATCCGAAAAACTCATACACTACCTTCTTTCAATAATCTTATATACTGTGGATGCCATCCAATCCTCGGTGCATCGGCAGGTTCATTGGCTAAAACATGCAAAGAACCGTTGCCAAAAAAGGGCGGAACCTCAATACCCTGCAACTTTTGCCGTCCAGAATCACCTCTACAGTTGAAATACACCGCTTTTCCACAAGTGATAGGGTCTGCCCCATATTGCAGTCCCATAAGTTGTTTTCGATTTGTCCAAGCCCGGTAAAGTGCATCATAATAATCGACAAAGCTTATATCATTCACAATACCACGTTGGGCCCACTCAATCTTGTCAATCTTTGCTCTCAAAAAATCACTGGCCGCTTCAAACAAAGTAATATCGTCCATTTCAATCATCTTTAGTTGCCTGATATAAGTATCCAGACGTTCAACCTCACCACTTTGCTCAGCATCAGAAGGAACCTGTGAAACTGCACGAAGTATGGCTTTTGTATCGCATGCTCGAATTTGTTTATTCAAAGCTTTACGATAGTCTTTTGCAGCAATACAGGCAGGCTTATTATCTTTCGTAAATGACTCAACTGTTTGTGTAACCCAACCGAGCATATCTGTCAGTAGGAGATCCGCATATTCCTCGGGGATTGTTTGACTGTTGAATCGTTTCAGGAGATTTTCATCATAGGTATTGCTATGAATTTCGATTTCCATTGCTTTAATAACATCGCAAACTGTTTTTTCCCGACTGTCATCGAAGAGATATCTCATATAATCTCTATAGGAATCTGGCAAATTCACATATAAATCAATGGCTGGATCATCCGGTGGTGTTCCAAGAATAGCGGCTTTTGCATTGGCAAGAGCCGTTTGTGCTTCTAAATTGGACCGGGCATTCTTGAACATCTCCTGAATACTACCAGAAGTAATGGTTCTGTTTGCAACAACAACGAAGCGTAAAACCGCATTCGAAGGTAAGGAACCATCTTCGATATAAGTACACCAATTATAAAGTGTTTTCCAAAAAACTACGGATCTTTCAGCTATTGGGTTATTGGATGACGTAACACTTTTTACTTGCTCAGCAATAACCTTCCCGTCAACCTCCACAGCTACATCATCCAGTTTCTCAACACTGACAACACGGTCATCAACTGAAATTAGTTCATAGAGCATATGCCTCACTTGAAGCAGATACCCTTGCAGTTTATCAGGAACCAGCGTATTGTTTGACATATACACTCCTCCCATTCTTCTCTCATGGTTTCCAAACCGTTATATTTTTTAAATAATTTCTTATTTATAAGCCACCCTTCAGTATCTAATACTATGATACTACATTCTTCCACATATTTCCACCTCATTAACTCTTTTTAACAGCTCATCAATTCCCCGAAGCTAATAATTCTAACCTATAATGTACTTGTATATTGGTCAATCTAAATTAAATAAAAATTCATAAAAATGCATGTTTATTCTCTGTTTCTGCCCTTCAAACTTTTGCAAAAGTTTGAGCCAAAAAGCTGTTTTGAAAATTTAGCGTCAAAAACCCGCGAAACCCCAGTAATACTGCGCTTTTGCAGGTTTTTTCACGCCCAAATTTTTTACTCACACCACAAGCATTGCATCTCCAAAGCTAAAAAATCTGTATTTCTCCTTCACTGCCTCCTCATAGGCCCTTAACACCCGCTCCCTGCCGGCCAGCGCGGATACCAGCATAATCAGCGTGGATTCAGGAAGGTGGAAATTCGTAATTAACCCATCCAGTATTTTAAATTGATACCCAGGGTATATAAAAATTTCAGTCCAGCCGCTCTGAGCCTCAAGCCTGCCATCCGCATCAGCAGCAGATTCAATTGTCCTGCAGCTGGTAGTACCTACGCAGATGACGCGCCCGCCTGATTCCCTGGCCTTATTGATTTTCCCAGCAGCTTCCTCGTCTATCTGATAAAATTCAGAATGCATGTGGTGCCCTGCCACATCATCTGTCTTCACTGGGCGGAAGGTGCCAAGTCCCACATGGAGAGTTACCTTTGCAATTTCTATGCCCATTTCCTCAATCTTTTCCAAGAGCTGTGGAGTAAAGTGAAGTCCCGCCGTAGGCGCTGCCGCAGACCCCTCGTGTTTGGCATAGACTGTATTATATCTGTCTTTATCCTTCAGCTGATGTGTAATATAAGGGGGCAGGGGCATCTGGCCAAGCTGATCCAATATTTCCTCAAAAATCCCTTCATATTCAAAATGAATCAGGCGGTTTCCCTCCTCTGCCACATCCATGACCTCTCCCATGAGAATTCCTTGGCCAAAGTTAATTTTGGTACCTATTCTGGCCTTTTTCCCGGGTTTCACCAAAGTTTCCCACAGGTCATTTTCCTTCCTCTTAAGCAGCAATATCTCAATTTTTGCGCCTGTATCTGCCTTTTCGCCAATCAGCCTGGCAGGTATTACCTTGGTATCATTGATAACCAGGCAGTCTCCAGGCTCCAGATATTCTGTTATGTCACGGAACATCTTATGTCTGTACTCCCCTGTATGCTTATTCAAAACTAGGAGCCTGGATGCTGACCTGTCCGCGAGGGGATCCTGGGCTATCAGCTCCTGGGGCAAATCATAACTAAAATCACTCGTTTTCAATATTCTATCCCTCTTTTTAACCAGATTACTGCCTCAGCTCAATTCCCATTTCCTCTAATGCTTTCAGAATTTCTTTCATAGCGGCCGACACATCTGCCTCCTCCAAAGTTTTATCCTTGGCCCTAAACACAATAGAGTAGGCGATGGATTTATAACCGGCCTTTATCTGGACTCCTTCATACAAATCAAACAACTGATAGCTCTCAAGGCAGGGACCGCCTTTTTTCTCAATGATATCCTCAATCTGCCCTGCCAGGACATGTTTGGGGACTACCATACTGATGTCGCGGGTAACTGCCGGGTATTTTGCAATGCCTGTGTATTTCCTGTCAAACGTAGCATATTCCAGAATCTCAGGCATATCAATGACAGCAATATAGACCCGCTCTCCGATTCCATAATTATCCGCTACCTCTGGATGGATTTCGCCAAGATACCCTATTATTTTCCCATCATATACAATATTCGCCTGACGCCCTGGGTGAAGATACGTTTTCCCGGCATTGGGGTCGTATGACTCCCGGTCCTTCATGCCAATTTTCTCAAAAAATTCCTCAACCACGCCTTTCATACTGAAGAAATCCCCGTTTCCGTACATTCCCAGCGTAAGCTGCATACGTTCCTCGGGAAGCTCTGTAAGAGGCAGCTGGCCGGGCAGATAGATGTTCCCCAGTTCATAGAGGCGCACATCCTTATTTCTGCGGTTATAATTCACGGCCAATGATGTCAGCATTCCATTTAAAGAGGTTGTTCTCATAATACTGTAATCTTCGCCAAGAGGATTCATAATTTCTACTGCGCGCCGCAGAGGTGAATCCTGGGGCAGCAATAATTTATCGAATACCTTCGGACTTTCAAAAGAATACGTCATCCCCTGGCTGAACCCGCAAAACTCTGCTATATCCCTTGCTGTCTCTTCGATTCTTAGCTTAAAAGACAATTTGCCGGTTGTGGACTCGCCTTTAGGCAAAGTCGTGGGGATATTATCATACCCATAGAATCTGGCCACTTCCTCTGCCAAGTCTGCCAACCTGAACAGATCATGACGGAAGGTAGGGGCAATCACCTCTTTCGCAGCCTCATCATACTCCAGTCCAATTTTCTGGAAATAACCAAGCATTTTTTCTTCAGAAATATCCGTCCCAAGCATACTGTTTATTTTCTCAGCATCAAACGGAACTCTGACAGGCTCTTTAACCTTGCCGTACACGTCCACTGTTCCGCCCACTACCTCTCCGGCTTTCATCTCCTCCACCAGCTGGCAGGCACGGTCGATGGCCGCTTTTGCATTGTTGGGATCCAGTCCCTTCTCAAACTTTGCAGATGCATCTGTCCGCAGTCCTACACGTTTGCTGGATTTTCGTATGTTAACCCCGTCAAAGCAGGCTGCCTCAAAAAGCATTGTGTGTACATTATCTGTAATCATGGAATTTTCCCCACCCATAATCCCTGCGATGCCGATTGACTTTTCTCCGTCGCAGATCATGAGCACCTCTCCATCCAGCGCCCTCTCCTGGCCATCCAAAGTAATAAATTTATCTCCGTCCTGTGCTGTCTTCACAACAATCTCGTGTCCTTTAATTGTGTCTAAGTCATAGGCGTGCATGGGCTGTCCATATTCCTCCATCACATAGTTGGTAATATCTACCAGATTGTTGATAGGTCGGATTCCCACAGAAGCCAGCCTCCTCTGCATCCACTTGGGAGAGGGGCCGATTTTTATATTTTTTACAACCCTTGCACAGTAGCGCGGACAAAGATCTGTATTTTCTACAGTCACCTTAATATACTGATTCACATCCTCAGAATTGCCAGTTTCCTTCACCTGAGGAGGCACAAAATCCTTTTGGAACGTTGCTGCCGCTTCCCTTGCAATCCCAATTACGCTAAAGCAATCTACCCTGTTGGAAGTCACTTCATATTCAAATACAACATCATCCAGTCCCAATGCCTCAACTGCACTGGCTCCAATCTGGACATCCTCAGGGAAAATATAAATTCCATTGTCCGGGGACTCCGGATACATTTCCTTTGTAGAGCCAAGCTCTTCAATTGAGCACATCATGCCGCAGCTTTCTACTCCCCGCAGTTTTCCCTTTTTAATTTGAATCCCTCCTGGTGTTTTGGATCCGTCGTGGCCTCCTGCCACGCGGCCTCCATCCAGTACAACCGGAACTTTATCTCCTTCCTGTACATTGTCCGCACCTGTCACAATCTGCACAGAACCCTGCCCAATATTCACCTGGCATACTATTAATTTATCTGCATCAGGATGCTTCTCAATTTTATCTATCTGGCCAATAATTATTTTATCTAAATCTGCATCCAGCTTTTCATATCCCTCTACCTTTGTCCCTGACAGCGTCATTGCATCAGTATACTCTTGTGCAGTCACATCCAAATCGGGGACATATGCTTTTATCCATGATAATGAAGTGTTCAATCCTATTTCCTCTCTTTCTGTCGCGTCTATTACTTATAATTCAAACTCAGAACTGTTTTAAGAATCGGATATCGTTCTCATAAAGCAGCCTCATATCGTCGATCTCATATTTCAAAAGAGCAATTCGCTCCAAGCCTACCCCAAATGCAAACCCAGAATATTCTTCTGGGTCAATCCCGCACATTTCCAGCACATGAGGGTGCACCATGCCGCAGCCTAGAATTTCAATCCATCCTGAACCTTTACAGAAACGGCAGCCTTTCCCGCCACATTTAAAGCAGCTTACATCCACCTCCGCGCTTGGCTCTGTAAAAGGGAAATGATGGGGACGGAATTTCGTCTTCGTATCCGGCCCAAACAGCTCTTTGGCGAATACCTCCAGTGTGCCCTTCAAATCGGCAAAAGATATATGTTTGTCAATCACAAGGCCCTCAATCTGATGGAAGGATGGGGAATGTGTCGCATCTACTTCGTCTGAGCGGAATACCCTTCCTGGCGCTATCATACGGATGGGAAGCTTTCCTTGCTCCATCACGCGGGCCTGCACCGGAGATGTCTGCGTCCTGAGGACAATCTCTTTATTGATATAAAACGTATCCTGCTCATCCTTTGCCGGGTGGTCAGCAGGTATGTTCAGCTTCTCAAAATTATACAGGTCATACTCCACTTCCGGGCCTTCCACCACCTCATATCCCATGCCCACAAAAATCCTCTCCACCTCTTCTAAAGCAATTGTATTGGGATGTCTGTGCCCCACTTTATTTTTCTTAGAAGGCAGTGTCACATCGATCACTTCCCCCTTGAGTTTCTCCTCCCTCAGAACTCGCTCCATCCTAGCCTTAGACTCCTCAAGGACGGCTTCGATGGCTGCCCTGGCCTCATTCACAAGCTGACCTACTTTCGGCCGGTCCTCAGGCGGCACATCCTTCATCCCCTTCAGGACTGCGGTCAGTTCCCCCTTCTTGCCAAGAAACCTGACACGTACATCATTCAGCTTCTCTGGGATATCCGCCGATTTAATCTGCGCGATAGCTTCCGACTTAATCTGCTCCAATCTCTCTTTCATAAATCTATTCTCCTTTCATCTTTTAGGACGTAATAAAATGCAAAAGTGTTACGTCCCTAATTGCATTTCAACCTGTACCCACTTTATAAATTCAAAAAGACTCCGTCCCCTGAAGGGACGAAGTCTATATTCGCGGTACCACCCTAATTCCCGCTTTTCATGCGGGCCCTTAGCTTTGTGTAACGTACAAATGACGGCATCCTCTACTTTTACTTCAAGAATGCAGCTATCGTGGGAATTTCGATTGCCATCTGAACTAAAGAAAACTTACAGCCAGTGATTTTCTCTCTCTGATAGGAAATGGTTCTCTACTGTACACGGTTATTGCTTTTTTCTATTCATACAATTCTTCGGATCTTATCGAATTTACTTTTCTATTGTAACATAGGTTTTTTGAATGTCAAGGCTTTTACTGTCTTTTGCCCCTGCTTCCATATCCCTCCAGCAGTGCATTGAGTTCGCCGCCCAGCAGAATAACATACATGCAGAAATACAGCCACAGCATGACAAGTATGATGGTTGTCAGGCTTCCGTACATGCTGGAAAATCCCGTAAATATATCCAGGTAGACGGAAAAAACAAAAGATATCAAAAGCCACGCACAGGAAGTAAATACTGCCCCTGGAAGCTGCTGCTTCATGGTTGTTTTAGATAAGTTCGTACGGTTTGGCAAAAACTTATAAACCAAATCCCAGAATAATGTCAATACCACCATTGTCACCAGCGTCCGGATCTGTATAATAAAATCCATAATCGGGGTCAGTATAGGGGCATGCCTGTAAACCATCACGCTAATACTGTTGCCGAATACGGACAGAGTCAGGGACAGCACGATTGCCAATATAAAAATCACCGTATAAAACGAAGCGCGTACCCTCAGATAAATATAATTACGTGTCTCTGTATTGTCATAAATACAGTTTAACCCTGAAGTCATAGAAAGAACTCCCTTTCCCGCAGACCACACAGCAATCATAATGGTCACTGGAATAATGCCGCTGGACTGTGCGTATACCTGGTCTACTATGGAGACTATCAGCCCTTCCACTGTCCTGGGAAATATTTGTGTGACAGCCGACATAACATCCTGCTGTGTCACGGGGGTAAACTGGACCATCGTTAAAAGCAGCAAAATAATCGGGATCAGGGACAGCACAAAAAAGTATGCTGCCTGTGCGGCATAAGCTCCTGTATGGTGCGAACCTACCGTGGAAGTAAACCCTGTAATTTTTTTAACTGCTCTTTTGATATTTTCTATCATCCCACTCTCCTGTCACAGTTTTTAAACTTTCCAAATCATATCATAAAGCAATTTTATAATCAAGCCGGGCAGCAAACAGTGGGACTGCCCTTGCGAATTTAAGAAAAGACAGCTGCACACTGACAGCTGTCCTTATCTTTAGTAAGTTCCCCAAAATGCCGGTCCTGTATTTTGACTCCTAGCCACAGCTAGGTGGGCAACCGCATCTGCTTTTCTGTCTTCCACTGCAAGTCGGAGGCTTGACATATTACAGAAATATAAGAATCCCGTTTAAAGTATTGTAGGTTCAAAATAACAGGGTTATCGAACATTCCAGGTTTTCTCTAGGAGTATTATAACCCATTTATCTAAAATTTACAACCCGTATTAAAATGGATTTAGCAGGAATCTGCGCACTGGAATTTAACTATATTTCTTTATCGGCAGGCAGTGCAATTTTCGCCATTATATGGTATAGTTGTTTTCATACCTAATCGATAAAGGAGACTTTATGTTATGAAAATGAATGAGTTAAAACTTGTCTATTTCAGTCCCACAGGAACTACCAGGAAAGTTGTTATGGAGGCTGCCCGGAATATCGACTTGAAATCTATCTCTTATGACCTTACTATCCACAAAGAGAAAAAACCGGCCCTCCAGTTCAAAAAAAATGACTTTGTAGTTTTTGGCATCCCGGTATACAGCGGCCGTGTACCCCAGACATTTTTGGAGTATTTCGAGACGCTAAAAGGGGACAATACTCCTGCTGCCCTGATCGCCACTTACGGATGCCGGGAATATGAGGATGCCCTTCTGGAATTAAAAACCGAAGTGGAAAAGCGGGGATTCAAAGTAATCGGGGCTGCCGCCTTTCCTGTGGAGCATTCCATTGTACGCTCCATAGGCCTTGGTCGCCCCAACAAAGCTGACCTTAAGCAGGTTTTCGAGTTTGGCGTTCAGCTTAACCGGCGCTTAAAAGCAGATTCCTTTGATTCCTTTGATATTCAGGTCCCCGGCAGGGTTCCTTACAGGAAATACAGCCGGGTGCCTCTTCATCCCAAAACAGATGTGAAACTCTGTACCGAATGCGGCGCCTGTGCAAGGTCCTGCCCGGCCAGGGCAATCCCCCTGGACAACCCTAAAAAAACGCTGTCAAAGCAGTGTATCTCCTGCCTGAAATGCGTCCGTCTCTGCCGTCAGAAAGCAAGATACACCAGCAATATAAAAATGAATTTTGCCCGGAGAAAGCTGTTAAAAGTCTGTCAAAGCGATAAATCCGCAGAGATATTTCTATAAAATCCCTTCTAAAAGTATACATATAATTACAGAATATCTTGCTGTAATGTACAAAAAATGCCCGGCTGCTTTGCAGGAGCAGCCAGGCATTTCTTAGAGTGTATTAACATCTGCCGCTTGTAAATGATCAGATACGCACTGCTCTCAGTTAGCCGATGTAATATACCCTATCCTTCTTTTTCGGAGGGGCAGACGGGTAATCGCCATCTACATATCCAAGTACACAGTGGCCGATCCCCTCATACTCACCCTCAATCCCCAGTGATTTTAATATTTCCTTTCCTTCTGGGCGTTCAAATTCTTCCTTCGCCCTATGAATCCAGCAGCTCCCCACCCCCAGGGCATGTGCTGCCAGCATCAGGTTTTCCATGACAAGGCTTCCGTCATATACATATGTGCCCACATTTTTATCAGCCAGCACTATTAGGACTGTCGGGGCGCCATAAAATGGGTCGCTCTCTACACCCATGATTTCCGCATTTAGCCTGGACAGCCGGTCTATGGTTTCTTTATCCGTGACTGCAATAATAACGGCAGACTGCCTGTTCCTGGCAGAAGGTGCAGATATCCCCGCAGCGATAATCTGATCCAGTACTTCTTTTGATATCATGTCCGGCTTAAAATTCCGTATACTTCTCCTGGTTTGCATAAGTTCCAGTAATTCTTGATTTTTGGCCATAGTTTTATCCTCCATTTCAAATACGACTATCTTATTCTTATATTTCTTGTATTCTCTTCCAGCTACTTAAAATACTTATTTTTAAGCTTGGTTGTATATGCCATAAACCAGGCCAGCATAATCAGAAAGACAATCATTGCGCCAAAGTCTATATAAGTAATAGGTGTCACATAATAATTCACAGTGTCAATCACTCCATATAAGGTTGTTATAATTCCAAAGACCAGGACAGCGGGCATGGCTTTCTGCAAAAATGCCGCCTTATCTTTACATTGGTTTTCAGTGTAGCCTTTTCCCAGCAAAAGTACCTCGTTGATACGCCCATCCTTCCTCATTTTGAAATAAGCGTAGAGTCCATAAATTCCGCAGCAAAGCACCATAATACTGATTACACCAAACATACTGTTCATGGACTACACCTCCACTTTCAAAATTTCTTTTACGGCGTCCTTCATCTTATCCACATCACATTCCCTTGTATGCAGAATCTCTGCATCCTGAATTTCCCGTATCGCTTTGGGCACCTCTACTTTAGACAGCCTTTCCAGCTCTCCAATCATGGAAAGCTCATCGCCGCAACCATCCGAATCCCCGATCGCAGCCATTACACTCCCCACAAATTTATACGGACTTGCAGTGGAAGCAATCAGGACTTTGGTAGTATCCCCGGTCTTTTCCCTGTAATCCCTGCATACATGGGCGGCAACTGCTGTATGGGTGTCCATCACATACCCGGTGGAACGGTATGTATCCCGGATTGTCTGCTTTGTCTCCTCCTCCGTTGCATAGCCTCCGGTAAAATCTTGCAGCCTTTCCCGCATCTGCGGCGTAATTTCGTATTCTCCCTCCCGCGCAAGCTGTTCCATCAGCTGGGCATTGGCCTCTGCGTCCTGGCCCGCGATTGTATAAATCAGGCGCTCTAGGTTACTGGAAATCAAAATATCCATAGAGGGGGAGGACGTCAGTACAAAGTCACGGTTCCGGTCATATTTGCCTGTCCTGAAGAAATCATACAGTACTTTATTTTCATTGGAAGCACAGATTAATCTGTCAATAGGCACTCCCATCTGTTTTGCATAATAAGCAGCTAATATGTTCCCAAAATTCCCGGTTGGAACTGTCACATGGATCCTCTCATTTTTTTCAATTTCCCCATTTTGGAGAAGTTTTGCATATGCATATACATAATACACAACCTGGGGGACTAGGCGCCCGATGTTGATAGAATTAGCGGAAGAAAACTGATATCCAGCCTCATTAAGGGCACTTTTTAGCGCCTGATCCTCAAACAATGCCTTCACTCCGCTCTGCGCATTGTCAAAATTCCCATGGATTGCAACTACAAAGGTATTTTTGCCCTTCTGTGTTACCATCTGCAGTTCCTGGACTTTGCTCACCCCATCTTTCGGGTAAAATACAATGATTTTTGTACCCAAAACATCGGCAAACCCAGCCAGGGCGGCTTTCCCTGTGTCACCCGAGGTGGCAGTCAGAATCACAATCTCCTTTGTCACATTATTTTTCCGCGCTGCAGTTGTAAGCAGATGGGGGAGGATAGAAAGTGCCATATCTTTAAAAGCAATTGTGGCGCCGTGGAACAGCTCAAGATGATAGGTATCCCCCACCTTTACCAGAGGGGCAATCAGTTCCGTATCAAATTTGTCATCGTATGCTTTTTCAATACATTCTTTGAGCTCCTCCTCTGTAAAATCAGGCAGGAACTGCTTCATGACCACATAAGCTGTTTCCTGATATGTCATATCCTTTAATTCGTCCATTGCCACATCCAGTTTTGGAATGTAAGCAGGCACAAACAACCCGCCATCTTCTGCAAGTCCTTTCAGAATGGCCTGCGAGGCTGTAACTGTTTTCTCTGCATTCCTGGTGCTTCTGTATAATAGATCCATCCTTTTACCCTCTTTTTCTTTCTTCACTGTGTTACTGCACTGCATTATACCATATGTTTCAACTTTAATCAATTTTGTTTGCGGAACAGAATAAACACAATCCCACTCACTGCCATCAATACCGGATAAAATAAATATGGCATGATATGGAAAGGAGTCAGCCCTGTCAGGCTGGCCGCTGATAGAAGCTGCGCACCATAGGGGATCATCCCCTGCCCCACAGAGGTAAAAATATCAAGCAAGGAGGCGGAACGCTTCGGGCTAATGTCAAATTCATCGCTGATTTCTTTTGCGATAGGGCCGGCCATCACGATGGCTACCGTATTATTTGCGGTACACAAATCTACAAATAAGGCCAGCAGGGCGATTCCCACCTCCCCGCCTTTCCTGCCTTTAATCCTGCTTTTTATCAGGTTCAGTATGAACAGAATCCCGCCGTACTCTTTTACCAGGGCCACAATACAGGCCACCACAATGGAAATTACAGTGATATCATACATAGATGTCACACCGTCCCCTACCACGGCAAAAATATCCATAGGCGCAATGCTCCCCGCTGCCACGCCGACTGCCAGGGATACGGCTGTTCCGCCTATAAGAACAAGGAATACATTGATCCCCACCAGCGCACCGATTAGGACAAGTATATAGGGCAGCACCTTCCACAGGCTATAATCCATGGCCGAGGACAGCGTAAACTCTGCATTGCGGGTTATAAGCCAGAAAATCACGATCGTAATGACCGCCGCGGGAAGCACAATCAGGAAATTAGCCTTAAACTTGTCCTTCATCTCACACCCCTGGGTCTTGACTGCCGCTATCGTGGTGTCAGAAATCATGGAAAGGTTATCTCCAAACATGGCCCCGCAGACCACTGCCCCGATACAAATTGCCAGGGAAAAGCCTGTCTTTTCATGAATCCCAACGGCAATGGGCGCCAGGGCGGCAATTGTCCCCATGGACGTCCCCATAGAAACAGAAATAAAGCAGCCTATGACGAATAAACCTACAACAGCAACCTGTGCGGGCAGGACAGACAGGCCTAAGTTCACTGTGCTCTCTACGCCCCCGGCTGCCGTCACTGCACCTGAAAACCCGCCGGCACACAGGAAAATAAGGCTCATAGTCACAATATTCTCATCTCCCACCCCGCCGGCTATAATCTTCAGTTTATCCGCAAAACTCAACTTCCTATTCTGTAAAAACGCCACGAATAGGGCAATTAAAAACCCTACGATTGCGGGCATTGCATAAAAATCCCCTGCCACAATCCCGGATCCCAGAAAAATAACAAGAAACACTGCAATTGGGAGCAGGGCCCATGCCCGGCCCTGTGCCTGCCTAACATCTATATTGTCCTGTTTCATCACATACCCTCTCTCTTCCTAAATATTTCACGTATCTTATGAAAATCTTCGCCCAGCTCCTTTTGCATCTGTGCCCCAAACATCTCTGCATTTTTATAGAAATATATGTCATGCCGTACACACTCGGCCGCCATAGCCACCATGGGCCTGGATCTGGTCCAGATCACCTCGGAGACAGAATCATTAATAATCTGCCCAAAAACCACTTCCCGGCCGTCAGAAACCAGGGTCAGGAAACGCCCTCCCATCTCCTGCCGCTTCTCATCCAGCATACCATGGCGGCAGTAATGCCGGAGGGGAATATCCCCCTCTTCACCGAAGTAGACAATGCCCATAGGGACGCCCCGGGCCTCCAGGCTATGTATCTCCATGAGCACCTTTGGCAAATCCTCTGCCCATATCTGCAGCAGCAGCTCTGATTTTGTATTCTTAAGGATATTCCGGCATTTGGCAAAAACATTGTCATGCTCCTTGATATGCCAAAATTCTTCCAAGTCTGTCTCAGCCCTATAATTATACAGATTTTTATTCAGCGTGCCGAGAGTAGCCTCTGTCTCATCCAGGACCCGGCTGGAAATTTCTTCTATAGGCACTGCAGCATAGCGGTTCGAAGTATCCCCCTCAGAATACAATATAAATCCTTTTATGACAAGAGATTCCAGAATATTGTAAATTTTTGACCGGGGGACAGCTGAATATTTGCTGGCCTCATAGCCAGAAGCACTTCCCTTTTTCAGAAGGGTCAGGTATACTTTGGCCTCGGCGTCCGTAAGTCCTATTTTCCTTAGTAAAAAAATTGTATCTTCTAATAGCATGGCCCAGCTCCTTTCTATTCAATCCCCCAAGCCTTCCTCTTTCTAAATACTCTTGTTCGGCCATGGCTGCATGGCTCCGCCTTCCTCAGCCGGCCTGCAGTTTCTTGCAAACAGGTTCAGGCAACCCTTCTCCTCCTTCAGAGGCGGGCATATCCACTTCTCCCTTCTGGCCGCCAGTTCCTGGTCTGGGACGAGCAAATCCACTTTCCCTCCGGGGATATCTATCACGATTTCATCCCCCTCTTCCACTAGGGCGATGTTCCCTCCGTCATATGCCTCAGGCGACACATGTCCCACAATAGCGCCATAATTAAAACCGGAAAACCTGGCATCGGACACCAACCCCACACTGGTATGCAGGCCATGGCCGATCAGTGCGTCTATGCTCAGCATTAGTTCTTTCATCCCCGGCGCGCCTTTACAGCCCTCATAACGGATTACAATAATATCGCCTGGGACAATTTCCCCTGCTTCTATGGCCTCAAAAGCGCTTCTGTCCCCCTCAAATACTTTCGCCTTTCCCCGGATATATTTTACTGGTTCAGGAACCGCGGTGGGGCGCACAATGGCGCCCTTGGGTGAAAGATTCCCTCTCAGTATTTTCAGGCCAGGTTCCTGGAACAGAGGGTTTTCTATGGAATGGATGACTTCATTTGCCTGTGCCTTTACATGAGACAGGTATTCCCCCCAATTGCCCCCGTCCATCATGGGCGCCTCGGTAAACAGGCGGCTCTCCAGCATTTTCATCACATTCGGAACACCCCCTGCATAGTGGAAGTCCACGACTGTATATGGCCCGCTTGGGATGACGGCATTGATGCACGGTATCTCCTGTGCATACTTCTCAAAGTCTTTCAGCGTTATATCAATCCCCAGTTCATAAGCCATTGTGAGGATATGAAGTACAGCATTGGTGGAGCCTGCCACTGCCATATCAAACATAATGGAATTCAGCAGGACTTCTTTTGTAATTAGGTCAGAAGGCCTGCGCCCTTCTTTCACCAAACGGACTGCAAACTTGCCTGCCTCCCGGGCCTGCCTAAGCTTCCTGTTATCCGAGGCAGGTATAGTGGAAGTTCCAGGCATGACCAGATTCATGACTTCCCCCAGCATCTGCATGGTGTTAGCCGTCCCCATAGACGGGCAGGCCCCAAAAGAAGGGCATACCGCCTCCTCCAGCTCCATAAGTTCCTCCTCTGAAGAGCCTGAGAACCTGGCCACATCCAGGTCGGCCTCCACGACTGTCTTACCGCAATGCTGCCCTGGCTGCATAGACCCGCCTGTTACTATCATAGAAGGAATGTTCATCCTTGCCGCGGCCAGATAACAGCCTGCGATAATATTATCACAGGAGGCAACCATCACAAGGCCGTCAAAATTATGTACCCTTGATACAAACTCCACAGACATTGCCACAATATCCCTTCCCACCTGTTCATATTTCAGTTCTTCCGCACCGTTTGCTATATTCCCGCAGGTTGCCGGGATCCCAAATTCTACGGGTACGCCCCCTGCCGCCCAGATGCCCTGCTTGACAGCCTCCGCAATTTGTCTTAAATGTGCACTTCCCGGTGAACCCTCCATATAAGAATTGGGCACCCCTATATGAGGCTTCTTTCTTATATCTTCATCTGTGTATCCTGCTGCCTTCATCATAACACGGCGGTGTGCCGCCTCTGTGCCATTCCAATACGCTTCCATCTCCATGACCTCCTAATTCCACTCTGTCCCTGCGCCCTTACTGAGGGCCTTATCATAAATCCTCTTAGCCGCCATCAAGTCCTGGGTTCCGATTCCCACTGTCTTAAACACAATAATATCTGTGTCATTGAGCCGCCCTGCCAAATTCCCTGCCAGCACCTCTCCCAAATCGCCAGTAAAATCCTCCTCTGAAATCATCCCCTCCTGAAGGGGTATCAAAATATCCCCTGCTTCTGAAAGTACTGCTTCCCTGGAATCAAAATAGATTCCGGCGGCTCTCCTTAATATAACTGGGTCCATCTCCTGCATATGGGACTGGTAGGAACCCACACAGCTGACAGTCGCGCCGGCTTTCACCCTGCTGCCGTCAAAAACAGGCTTTCTGGCAGGTGTCACGCAGACAAGAAGATCGGCCCCATCCACCGCTTCGCCAGAACTCTTGGCGGCAAGAACCTTGGCCCCATATCCCGCCAGTTCCTGATTCATCTGCTCTACAAATGTGTTCAGCCTGTCTGTATCCAGGTCAAATACCCAGACCTCCTTTAGGTTTCTTACTGCCAGCATGGCCTCCAGCTGTGCAGCCGCCTGCCCTCCTGTGCCTATGAGCGCGCCTTTTACACAGTTCTTTTTCGCCAGCACATCGAAAGCAGCCCCGGTGGCTGCCCCGGTCCTTAGCTGTGTCACATAAGTGCCGTCCAGCACACTGACCACTGTCCCATTGGAGGCATCCAGCAAAAGCACCTGGGCTGGGGTTGTGGGAAGTCCTTTCTCTATATTTTTCGGAAATACGCTCACCACTTTTAAACAGGCGGTATCCAATGCCTCCACGTAAGAGGGCATGAACAGCATGGCCCCGTCATGCCTGGGAGCCTGAATATTGGTGCGCAGGGGCACCTGGCTCTTCCCCTCCGAGAAAAGGCGGAAAGCCTCCTTGACAGCCTCCACCGCTTCCTTCATGGAAAACACTTCTCTGATATCTTTCTTTGACAATAACAGCATATCCTTCCTCCTTCCAAATACAGGGCTGTACTAAAAATTTAGTATCCCCCTTTAGTAACTATTATTGATTTTATTATAGCAAAGGGGAGGGCATTGTCAATACACTTTCCCTGGAGTGCTTTTACTTTACAGACAGTACTTTGCCACAAAACAAGAAATCCATTAGAATTTCCTATAAAGTAAAAAAACTGCACACCCTCCATCCCTGGATCTCGTGTGCAGTCCCTATAAAACCGAAATCTTTATTTCTCTTTTTTACTGTTGGTATATTTCACAAGCCCTCCCGCCGCTATCAGCTTCTGCATAAATTCCGGGAATGGCTGGCCCTGAAATTCCGTCCCTTTTGTCCTGTTATAAATTTTTCCGCTGTCAAAATCCACCTCGACTTCATCCCCCGCTTCAATGCCCTTCGCCGCCTCCGGACATTCAATGATGGGCAATCCGATATTAATGGCATTGCGGTAAAAAATCCTTGCAAATGTCTCTGCTATAACACAGCTTACCCCAGCCGTTTTCAGGCAGAGAGGGGCGTGCTCACGGGAAGATCCACAGCCAAAATTTTTGTTTGCCACGATCAAATCGCCAGGCTGTACCTTTTTGACAAATTCCGGGTCAATATCAGCCATTGCATGGCTTGCAAGCTCCTGGGCGTCAAAGGAATTCAGATACCTGGCCGGAATGATCACATCTGTGTCCACATTATCCCCATACTTAAAAACATGTCCCAACGCTTTCATTATCTGTCACCTACTTTCTCTGGATTCGCAATATACCCTGCAATCGCACTGGCAGCGGCCACCTCCGGGGATGCCAGATAAATCAGGGAATCCACATGGCCCATTCTTCCTACAAAATTACGGTTTGTGGTAGAAACACATTTTTCCCCTGCCGCCATAACTCCCATATGGCCTCCCATACAGGGGCCGCAGCTTGGAGTGTTGACTGCACAGCCTGCATCTACAAAAATGTCCATAAGCCCTTCCGCAATACATTGCTTATATATATTCTGGGTGGCAGGTATCACCATCACCCGCACATCCCTGTGTACCTGATGTCCCTTCAAAATTGCCGCTGCACGGCGCATATCCTCCATTCTTCCGTTTGTACATGAACCAATTACGACCTGTTCAATCTGAATAGGTTCCATGGATTCAATCTCGTCTATGGTTTTTGCATTGCCGGGAAGATGAGGGAAGGCCACTGTCGGCCTGACCTTGGACAAATCGATTGTGATTACCTCTTCATACTCTGCGTCTGCATCTGCCTCGTATACTTTATACTCTTTTACAGAGTGCTCCTTCATATAAGTCTCCGCTTTTTCATCTACGGGAAAAATACCATTTTTGGCCCCTGCTTCGATTGCCATATTTGCCATTGTAAACCGGTCATCCATGGACAGTTCTTTTATCCCGTCCCCGGTAAATTCCATAGATTTGTATAGGGCGCCGTCCACTCCGATTTTTCCTATAATATGTATGATAATATCCTTGCCGCTTACATAGGGCCCTGGCTTTCCAGTCAGTTCAAACTTCAGGGCGCTGGGTACCTTGAACCAGAGTTCGCCCATAGCCATGCCTGTTGCAATATCTGTAGTGCCCACCCCTGTTGAGAAGGCGCCCAGTGCGCCATATGTACATGTATGGGAATCCGCCCCGATGATACACTCACCTGCAACAACCACCCCGGCCTCCGGCAGGATTGCATGCTCCACTCCAGATTTCCCCTGTTCAAAATACCATTTAAGTCCCTGCTCCCTGGCAAACTCACGGATAGCCTTAGAATTCTCTGCTGACTTGATATCTTTATTCGGTGTAAAATGATCTGGGACCAGAACCACTTTATCCTTATCGTAAACCTTGTCCGCCATTTCACTGAAAATAGGCAGAGCCATGGGCCCGGTAATATCATTTGCCATCACCACATCTAATTTTGCTTCTATCAGCTGCCCCGCAGCCACCGACTCCAGTCCCGCGTGCGCAGCAAGGATCTTCTGCGTCATTGTCATTCCCATATCCACAACCTCCTCTTTTCAACAAATCCCGTCTGTCATTCTCTATATCCAGAGGATACCCTGTACGCCCTGCGCTGACGGGCAGTCCCCATAACGTCAGCTTGTGCGGCAGGATATTCTCCAGATTGTAACTGGCTCTTTATTTTGCCTTAATGTAACCCTTTGCCGTCAATGCTTCCGCACAGAGGACAGCGCCTCCTGCCGCGCCCCTGACAGTATTGTGGGACAACCCTACAAACTTAAAGTCGAATAAGCTGTCCTCGCGCAGCCGTCCGATGGATACTCCCATCCCTCGCTGGAAGTCTACGTCCATTTTTACCTGCGGGCGGTTGTCGTCCTCCAGGTACTGGATAAACTGCTTTGGCGCACTGGGAAGCTCTGCCTCCTGTGGGAATCCTTGATAGCTGACCAGCCTGTCTATCAGTTCTTCCTTAGACGGCTTCTTATCAAAATTAATAAATACAGCGGCCGTATGTCCGTTTAAAACTGGAACCCGGATACACTGGCAGGTTATTTTCGGCAGGGCAGCTTTTACGATTTCGCCGTCCTTTACCTCTCCCAGCACACGCAGGGGTTCCTGCTCGCTCTTCTCCTCCTCCCCTCCGATGTAAGGGATAATATTCTCTACCATCTCCGGCCAGTCCTGGAACGTCTTTCCGGCGCCCGATATTGCCTGATAAGTAGTTGCCACAACCTCTTTTGGGCCAAACTCCCTCCAGGCTGCCAGACACGGGGCATAACTCTGAATGGAGCAGTTCGGCTTCACTGCTATGAATCCCCTGTCTGTTCCCAGGCGCTTCTTTTGGGCCGGAATCACATCAAAATGCCCTGCATTAATTTCCGGGACTACCATCGGCACGTCCGGCGTCCACCGGTGTGCACTATTGTTAGAAACAACTGGTGTCTCCGTCTTAGCATATGCTTCCTCAATGGCTTTAATTTCATCCTTTGTCATGTCCACCGCGCTGAACACAAAATCCACTGTATCTGCAACCTTCTCTACCTCATTGACATTGAGTACAACCAGGCTTTTTACCTCTTCCGGCATAGGCGTATCCATTTTCCATCTTCCGCCCACGGCTTCCTCATAAGTTTTTCCTGCAGAACGGGGGCTTGCCGCCACTGTCACCACCTGAAACCATGGATGTCTGTCAAGCAGAGATATAAATCTCTGGCCTACCATGCCTGTTGCGCCCAAAATTCCAACTTTTAATTTCTGTTCCATATTTCTCCTCTTTTCTATAATCCATTGTCTGCCTGCAAGATACTATTTTATGAAAATGTATACCCAAGGGGTCTCCCGTAATTCATGTACTCAGGACAGGGGACTCCATCCCTTAAGGTACCGCAGGCTGGCAATGCTATTTTTTATTCTATATTCAGATATGCTTCCCCGGCAGCAATTGCCTTTTCCATTGCCTTTTTACCTGGCGCCCCCGTTGTAGTGCGCTTTTCCACACATGTCCTCATGCTGATGGCATCATAAATATCCTCTTCAAATACAGGGGATATTGCCTTAAATTCCTCCAGCGACAAATCTTCCAGGGCTATGTTTTTCTCTATGCAGCAGAGCACCAGCCGGCCTACAATCCCATGTGCGTCCCGAAATGCAACGCCGTGGTTTACCAAATAATCAGCTGCATCTGTGGCATTGGTAAAGCCATGCTTCGCGCTGTCCTCCATACGCTGGCTGCAAAACCTGATTGTACGTATCATGCCGGTAAACAATGCAAGGCAGCCCTTTGTTGTATCTATTGCATCAAATACCAGCTCTTTGTCCTCCTGCATATCTTTGTTATAAGCAAGGGGGATCCCCTTCATTGTGGTCAGCAGCGACATCAGCGCACCGTAGACGCGGCCTGTCTTGCCACGCACCAGCTCCGCAATATCTGGGTTTTTCTTCTGAGGCATGATACTGCTTCCGGTGCTATATGCATCGTCAATCTCTACAAACTGATATTCATTTGAATTCCAGATAATAATCTCTTCTGAGAAACGGCTGAGATGCATCATCACTGTGGACATTGCCGATAATAGTTCTATCAGATAATCCCTGTCTGCCACTGCGTCCATACTGTTTAGCGTAGGCCCGTCAAACTCCAGCAATTTTGCCGTATATTCCCGGTCCAGCGGGTAGGTAGTCCCCGCCAAGGCGCCGGAACCCAGAGGACAATAGTTCATGCGGCTGTATATGTCCCTCATACGCTGGCGGTCTCGTTTAAACATTTCGAAATATGCCCCCATGTGGTGTGCCAGTGTAATAGGCTGTGCTTTCTGCAGATGCGTAAAACCTGGCATATATGTCTCTGTATTCTCTTTCATAAGTTTTAAAAGAACTTGAAGAAGATCCCGCAGAAGACTGTCTAGCTCCAGAATTTCATCCCGTGTATAAAGTTTCATATCCAGGGCCACCTGGTCATTCCGGCTTCTCCCTGTATGCAGCTTTTTCCCAGGATCCCCAATGCGTTCAATCAGATTAGCCTCCACAAAACTATGGATATCCTCATACTCATCTGTAATCTCAAGGGCCCCGCTCCCCACATCCCTCTGGATCCCCTGCAGGCCCTCTATAATCTGTTTTCTTTCCTCCTCTGTCAGAATCCCCTGCCTGGCCAGCATAGTCACATGTGCAATGCTGCCCCGGATATCCTGGCTATAAAATTTCTTATCAAATGATATAGAAGCGTTAAAATTGTATACCAATTTATCTGTCTCCTTGGTAAAACGCCCGCCCCATAACTGCGCCATTTCGTCATCCTCTTTTCTCTTGTTTCATATTTTCCCATTAGTTTACCACAGTAACGTGGTGATGTCCACAAAAACTATGGCAAACCTGCCTGTTAATATCTTTTATATTGTATATGGTATTTGTTGAATTTTCAATATTAAATGATGGAAAAGCAAAGGGGACAGACCCTTATGCAGAGGGGCCTGTCCCCTCTGCATAAGGGTCTGTCCCCTTTGCTCTCCATATTCAGAATATTCAGATATTACCATGCCCATATTGGGCAAATATTTTATCAAACATTTTCGATGCAATGTAAGCAGGCCCGGAAACCGCAATAATAAGCAAGGCCGGAAGAAAATATAAATATCTTCCAATTAATGCCAGCGGCAGTATAATTATACATAAAATCAAAATTGTATATATTATATGCCGAAAACATAAAAAAGCGGCAATTTTTAAAATCTGTAAACAGGATGTTTGGAATCTAGACAATACAGGAAACAGATAGATCCCTGAAGCGATATAGCATAGCGCCATTACAGCGAATATAGTGAGGAAGAATCCCTGTCCGGCTAGATACCCAGAGGCAGCTACATATAAATTAAAATATAGCAGGCATCCAAATCCCCCGTAAAGCATCCATATGGCTGTCCCTTGTTTTAGGTTCTCCCTGAATGCCTTCACAAAGGAACGGCAAATATAGGATTCCTTGTTTCCCACCATTTTCAGGGTTACTGAATATAGCGCTGTGGTAGAGGCTCCCAGTGTCACAACTGGCAGGCTGAATATAATCCATAGTACATTCAGCAGAAATAAATTACTCAATATGTACAGTACATTCATAAAATATTTTTCCTGGCCCGGCCCGCCAAATGACATGCCTATCCCTCCTCACTTAAACTTATTTTAATACTTTTGCAAATATTTTCTTACGCCTTCCCATCTGCCCCAAATAACTTAATTTTTTTATCTGCTATTTTTTCACATATTTCCTTCACATGTTTTAAATAAGTGCGGGGATCCAGTTCATCTTTTTTATAATTGCCTACTGCATCCCGGATAGCGCCAGCATAGGCTGCCTTAAATTCTGTGCCAACATTGATTTTACTCATTCCTATGCGGATACATTTTTTAAAATCCTCTTCTGGCACACCGGTCCCTCCATGCAGCACGAGGGGGCATCCTGTAAGTCCAACAATGTCCTCCAGCCTCCCAAAATCCAGCTTGGGGGTGCTCTTATAAAAACCGTGGGCCGTCCCAACAGCCACAGCCAGTGCATCCACATTTGTCTTTTCTACGAACTCGGGAACAATGGCTGGGTCTGTCAATGCACTTTCCGCACTATCCGTAACAATATGTTCCTCCCTTCCGCCGATTTTCCCCAGCTCCGCCTCCACAGAGCATCCAAATTTCCCGGCATAATCTACCACCTTTCTTGTGGTTTCTATATTTTTCTCAAAGTTCTCTTTAGAGGCATCAATCATCACTGAAGTAAACCCTGCAACTACGGCCTCTTTTAACAGGGCCATATCTGTCCCGTGATCCAGGTGCAGGCACACTGGAATATCTACCATTTCAGCCATTCCTCTGATCATTCCTGCTGTCTGTTTTAGCCCAATATATTTCACGGCCCCCATAGATGCCATCAGAATAATCGGGGAGCGCATCTTAAGTGCACTGTTAATCATCCCCTGCGCATCTTCATATCCATTAAAATTAAATGCAGGCACTGCATATTTCTTCTGCCTTGTATCTCTTAAAATCTCTCTTAATGTTACTAATGACATAGTTTTGCTATATACTATATTCTTACATATATACATTGTAAGTATAGCATATTTCCTCCTTCCCAATCTCTATCATTCACCGTCAGGGACATATATTCAAGAATCTTTTGGGGATTCACAGTTATATATGACCCCGTCCCCCCACTGTTTCCGTCCTCACATACTGCAGCAGTCCTTCCACATCTTCCTTATTTATCATAGCTGGTGTCAGTTGAAACGTATTTGCCAGTCCACAGGCATTGCCATATTCCACACAAGTTTTTAAATCTAACCCCCGTCCATAGCAGGCCAGATACCCGCCCAGAAAAGAATCCCCCGACCCCACTGCATAACATCCGCCAGTCATCCCTTCTATCCTGCTCCAAATATATGTATTTTGGCTGCCACAGGCGATACATCCATTTTTTCCGTCTGTTACAATCAGATTCTCTATCCCATGCCCATTTTTAAACCGCTTTAAATCTTCAGTAAAAAGAAAAGCATCTACATGAAATACCTCCTTGAACTCCTCTCTATTTACTTTCAGAAGTTGGAGCGGAAACTCTACGGCCTCTTTGAGCCATTCCCCTGAAATATCCACAAACAGCTCCTGACCGCCCAATGCCGCCTCCCCTAAGATATCCTGAAACCATTCCAGGGATATGCCTCTGCAAGGGGCGCCGCTGATTACTAACCCTGTCTTCTCCTTCCCCGGACTCTCTGGCACTTTTCCTTCAATCAATGGCATGCCTCCCGGCACAATCTGTCTCTTTTCTAGTGCCGCCGGCCGCCCTTCCCCCATAGACTTCTGCTCCTCTTGTGAAATGCAGCTACATAAAAATCTAGTAAACCCTTCTGCCTCTTTCCCTGACATCACAGGTCCCGGAGCATTGTAAGAAATTGTTTTCTGGCCATACTCTAGTGTCACACAAGTATTAATCCTGGATTCATCCTGTATAGGGTACTCACGGCAGTGCAGTCCTTCGCACCTGGCCAGTTCTGAAATAAGCCGGCCAGTTCCCCCTCCAAGTATATTTATGCATACATAATCCTCATACCCTACCCTGTGCAGGAGCCTGGCTGTATTAAGGCCCTTGCCGGACGGGGCCCGCAGCACCTCATCTGATCTGTAAACATTCTCGGCCGCAGGCTTCCTGCATATCAAATGCCACTGGTCATATCCAGGGTTCATATTTAAAATGAAAAACTTTTTATTTCCCATACATCTCCTTTTGCTGTATTCCCTGTCAATTACTGCGGATTATTTTTGTCGTCCCCCGAACCACGAGGGACGGGGGTATAAGCCTGCATACCTCCTGATCGGGTTTGAAATCTCTGTTCATCTTCTTCATCAGGAGATTTACTGTATTTTCTGCCAGGCTTTCCATATCCTGATGAACAGTTGTAAGGGGTTTTTCTGCAATCAGCTGATAAAAAACATCGTCATATCCTGCAAGTGATATGTCCTCCGGTATCCTGTACCCATATTCAGCAACTGCTTTCTTAATCCCATATGCCATATAATCATTCAGCGCCAGTATCCCATCTGGGCGCTGGCCTTCACTGAGCAATTCCAGTGTCCTTTTATGTCCATACTCTACGCTGATGGATTCACACCTGACAATCCAGCTTTCTTCTGGCTTTAGTCCCTTTTCCTCATATGCCCTTTTATATCCCCGGATACGATCCATAGAAACAGGCAGTTTCCTGTCACTTGTGACAAAATACCAAAGCTTCCGGTGCCCGTTCTCAAGGAGATGCCTGGTCAGCAAATAGCTTCCCTGCGCATAATCCGTCAAGACACAATCCTTCTTAAACCCTGTATAATAGGAAGTACAAAACACTATAGGAATATTCTTCTCCCTGATTTCCTGGAATACCCGGCTTCCATTATTCCTGACATTTAGGGGCAGTACAATAATTCCGTCATATTGCTTTTCCACAAAATTTTCTATTATCTTAGTCTCTATCTCCACATCACTGTTAGATACTCCCAGGACAAGAGAATATCCAAACAGGTTGCAATAATGGCCCAGCAGCTTCATCAGCCTTCCATAATATGGATTCTCCGAATCCGGGCACACTAAGCCTATTGTCATAGATTTCTTAAGCGCCAGTCCCCTGGCCAGAGGATTTGGTTTATAATTCATCTCCTCCATACATCTTAAGACTCTCTCCCGCGTACGGATATTCACCACGTTTTTATTATTCAGGACAAGTGAGACTGTGGCTTCTGATACCCCCGCCCTTTTCGCAATATCCTTTAGTGTTATGTTCCTCATTCAAATATCCTTCTCTTAAATATGCCCTATCTCTGGAAGATTCTCCGTGTAAATATCAGGGCCAAAATATTTATATAATACCAAGTCTTTTTCACCTGTATTTTTAATTATATAACCTTCCCTGGCTCTTTGGCAAGTAATTAAGAGTTCGTCCATACAAGAGTTTAAGTCGAATTCCCCCGCAGCAATCCTCTGTTCGCCTGCATATCCATGCCCCTTCCATACAAAAATATTATGCACCCCCTGTTCCCGGCTGAAAAACTCTTCTCCCGGCTGAAGAATCAGCCTTTTTCCACTAAATTTACTGGTCCCATAATAAATCCATTCCTCATACAAATCCCCCTGCTTTGTCTCCTCAACTATTTTGGGATATAGATGTCTTTTTGCATAGAAATCAGGGTCACTGCTGGCCTCCCAGTCTATGAGTTTTAAGGCGGCCTCTTCCCCCAGTATATCTGCTTCTTGGGGATCTACATCCTTATACAGCATACGTTTGTCTATGCTGCATCCCTGTACTACAGGCTGAAACACCGTGCACACATCAGAGGACTCCTGTATCTCCATAGTCAGTGCAGTCCCCGGGGCATGGAGTATTCCAGAGTCCAGAAAGAACCCCTCCCCTGGTACATTTAAAAAGGCAGTGGAATATTTTAGTATTTCTTCTTCACCAGCCTTCCATTCTTTTAGCAGGGGCAGAAAAATTTCTTTTTGTAAATTCTGTTCAACAATATACCGGTGTACCCCAAAAAAGCTTTCCGGATGCTCCCCCAAGGGCGCGTCTAAAAAATGGTATGCCTCATCTTTAGAGTTTTTTCCAATTTTCTTCATATCCTTGGCCCTGGGATGAATATGGAAAAACAGCCTTGTCCCAAAGTCATATATTTTTATCAGCCGCCCCAGGCAGCCATGGCTTTGTGCATACTCCCGCCCGAGAATCTCTTCTCTGCACACACTCAGGGCCTCAGCCACTGTAATCCTTTCCCCGGGAATTTCCAGATAGGAAAGTCCCTCATCAGGCACATCTATCTGATTGTCAGCATGAGTCTCCGAGCAAAACCATCTCTCCATAATACTGCCCCGCTCTTTAGCGTCATATTCTTCCTCCTTTAACCCCAGGCGTTTGCCCGGTTTTAAAAAATCATGTGCTACCCAGGCAGGCCGAAGTTTCAGGATTCCTTTGGACGACCTGATAAAATTTCCAACAATTTCTTTTTCGTTTTTCATATTTTGTCTTTTTGCACTCCTTTCGCTTAGCCTTTAATTCCAGTTGATGTGATTGCCTCCACAAATTTCTTCTGCATACAGACAAAGACTGTCAGTGCCGGGATGGATGTCAGTATAGAGATGGCCATTAAAAGTCCATACTGTCTTGCGGCAGAGGACTCACTATAGCTTGTCATAATCGTAGCCAGCCCCACCGGCAGGGTCATAGATTTATCTGTAAATGTCACAAGCAGGGGCCAGAAAAAGTTGTTCCACGATGACACAAATGTCAGGATGACCATCACTGACAATGCCGGCCCTGACAGTGGAAGGCATATTTTAGTCAGTATAGTAAAATGGCCGCCGCCGTCCAGCTGGCACACTTCACTGTACTCCTTGGGAATCCCCCTGAAAAACTGGTATAAAAGAAACACGCCTATGGCATCACAGATCTGGGGGATAATGACGGCAGCATATGTGTCCAGCAATCCCAGTCCTGCGACTATTTTATAGGCCATAATGGAGGACAATTCTTTCGGGATCATAATTGTGGCCACCATCACCACCACCAGAATACTAGAATATTTAAATTCTATCCTGGCAAGGGCGTAGGCCGGCAATATGTAAAATACGCAGGACAGGACAATCACCCAAGCTGCTACAACCACACTGTTTTTCATCCACACACCTAAAGGATACTCCCTAATAGCCTCCATATAATTTTCCAGTGTAAAATCCATCGGTATCCAGTTATATAATCCATTAAATATTTCTGATGTGGACTTAAAGGATGTAGAAACGACCCAGATTAGGGGAAACAAAAACAGCAGGACAGCCACAACGAAAACTATATATAAGATGCTCTTTCTGATCAGATTATTTTTATACTTACTTTTCATGTCTTTTCCTCCCTGGCCTTCTTATCTTCATTTCCTCCCTGTCTAGGAACATCCAATAAATCACAGCTGACATCAGCAGAATCACCAGAAATAAGACTACCCCGATTGCTGCAGCATATCCCAGTTTAAATTCTCTGAATGCTTTAATATATAAATACTGTACGAAGGTCAGAGTGCTATAATTTGGCCCCCCTGACGTCATGACATAGACCTGCCCAAATACCTGCATGGAATAGATAACTGTAGTCAGTACCACAAAGAACGTAGTATTTTTCACATATGGTATAACAATTTTAACCAGCCTCTGCAGACGGCTTGCACCGTCAATGGATGCTGCCTCCAGCAGATCCCGGGGTACGTCCTGAAGTGCGGCAAGGTAAATGACCGTATTATATCCGATGGTCCACCAAATAGATGCCAGCGCTATTCCCATCATGGCAGTGGAGGTTTTTGTCAGCCAGAATACTGGTTCTATCCCGAAAAGGGACAGATAATGATTAAAAATCCCGTTATTACCGTCCAGAATATACCGGAACGTGATCCCTACAAGTGTTGTCATTAAAATATACGGGACGAATATAACCGCCCTTGCAAACGTGGTTCCCTTGAGTTTCTGATTCAAAAGCAGAGCCAAAAGAAAACCTCCTATAATATTCACAGGCCCCACATATAGCAGATACGTAAATGTATTTTTCAGCACTTTGTAAAAAAGTGGGTCTTCCAACAAATTCCTGTAATTTTCTAAACCTATAAATGTCCCGGCTGTCTGTACTTCGATCTCCCTGAAGCTGTAATAAAAATTGGCAAAAATCGGAAGAATCTTAAAAATAAACAGTAATGTAAAATACGGAGCAAGGAACAAAAACAAAATTCCAATCTTCTTCATTTTTTTATATTTATTCGTCAAAGCTATCCCTCCGTTTTCTATGAGGACTGCCCTACAGCCTCTGCTGTTGCTGTATGCAGTCCTGCCGGCATATCTCTAATTCCCCAGAATTTTATCAACGCTCTCTGCCGCCTGGCTGAGGGCAGATGGAGAATCTGCTTCTCCGTTTACAACACTATAAACAGCATTGGCCACTGGCGATAATTCATTGTCCGCACCAAATTCACTTGTACCAGGGCAAAGAGGCTCATAAACTACAAAGTCAGCCTGGTCCATAAATGCCTGGGCATATTGGTATAAATCTAATGCCTTATACTCTTCTGATTCCCTCACTGTTTCATTAGCCGGGATCTGCCCGCTCTGGGCCCCCCACCCAAAGGAATTCTTTACCAGCCAACTAATAAATTCCTGGGTGGCCTCATCTTTTTCTTCACTCCGTCCATCATATCTGGGAACTGTGATTGTATGGGAACTGCCCCACACAGAATTTTCTCCCAACACTTGCGGGAACTGTACTGTTGTAAAATTCACCCCTGATTCCATAGCGGTGGGGACAAACCATGGGCCTTCAATAACCATCGCCGTGGTTCCGCCCATCCAGTCAGCGTCTATATCAGCCTCTGCTTCTGGCGCATATCCTTTTTCTACCCAGGATGCCATGAAATCCAATGCTTTTATTCCAGTCTCGCCCTCAAATTCCGCTTCTGTCATGTCCTCATTTAGGAAGTTCCCTCCTGCCTGTCCCAGAAATCCATACCAGTATCTGTATGTATGGGCATAATTACTTCCCAGGCCTACTGCATACTGGCCCTCCCCCGTCAGCTTCTCACAAAGCGCATTGAACTCCTCTGTTGAGGTAACTTCCGCGTCCTCGGCTGTTAACCCTGCCTCCTCAAACAGATCCAGATTGATAAACATAGCCATGCAATGGTAATCCAGAGGAATCCCATATTGAGCGCCATTTACCTGGTTCCCTGCCCAGATTACATCTGAATAATCTTCCGCACTGACATCCATACTGCCAATCAAGTCATCCAAAGGAACAATCATTTCCTTCCCCGCATATGTAGCCAGATCCGTGGGATGCATCAGCATGACATCCGGCCCGCTCTCTGTGTTGCTTGCTGCAGATAGTTTTGTAAATATCTCCCCCCAGGTTACAGAATAAAAATCCACTTCTATCTGATCCTGCTCATTGTTAAACTGTTCCACCATGTCAGCCATGGCCTGCTGGTCATCCCCTGTCAGTCCGGCCCAAAAGGTCAGTTTGACAGTACCCTCTTCTTCTGTCTTCTTCCCCTGCCCTGCGGAGTTCCCACAGCCTGCTGCCAAGGTTACTGTCAACATGATACTAACGAAAGCTGCCCATAATTTTTTCATACTTTTTCCTCCTACTATATATTTTGCCTGTTCAAAAACTCACCAATTTTCCTGTCCCTCTTGTATTCCTGCTCTTCCTGATAAATAAGCTGCAAGTCTGGATCCCAGGCTGTCTTTTGGGACTGCGCCCTGTAATAGCGATCCCAGTCCTTTATTTTCTGCCTGTCTCTTGGAGACTGCCTGTCTTTCATGCGCGTATAGAGAATTTTTTCAGGAACCTCCATAGAAATGGACAATATGTTGCATTCTAAATTATAACTGCCCCTCAGCCTTCTAAAAAAATCTTGCTGCTGCCTTTCCTTTGTCAACGGTGCAGACGCAGTTACACACACACCGTTTTTTAGATTCTCAGCGATAACATCCCAAAAGGTCTGGTAACAGCACTTTCGCCATGTTACACAAAATTCATCATAGGGTAACTCTTCATAAAACTTTCTATAAATATCCCCCATAAATCTCTGTACAATTGTGTCATAGTCAATATAGGCTGTCTTATAAAATTCTGAAACCCATCTCCCACATGTAGATTTTCCACTGCCAGGAAGGCCGGAAATTAAAATTAACCTGGCGTCAATTCCCTTCATATCTTCTTTTCATCTCCAATATGTATTCCCTGTAGTCCTGCCTGGGTTCTATGACCTCTCCTCCTGAAAGTTTCTCTTTCAGTTCTTTTAAAGCTTCCCCTCTGCCACATGCACAGATTCCTGATATGGCCGCCCCCAGCGCACTGATCTCTGCTGTCTGGAGAACCGTAATCTTCCGGCCCAATGCAGAGGCCTTCCACTCCATAAACATCTTATTGCCAGTAATCCCCCCACCTGCAAAATAGGGCATATCCTGCTGTGCATTGCCGCAGTACTGTCCCAGATCTGTATATAGTCTGTTTGTTCCAAGTGCCAGGTATAAATATCCACTCAGCATCAGTTCCTCCGGAGTACATCTGTCCATAATATCTAACAGGTTAATTCCTTCTGCCTGCTCTGCATAAGGCCCGTAATCCCTTGGACATGCAATCCGGCAGAGCCTTTCTAAGCTGGGAAGCGTCAAAAGATCTTTGTTCACATTTTGATAAAACTTTGCATCTCCTTTTCCACCTCCCATATTAGCCAGGCATTCCAGCACCCTGCCATAATAATCAAAAGCTCGGCTGATCACATATTCCCCACTCTTAAATCCTGTCACCAGGCATCCGCCCCCGGCATTATAAGTAACCCTGCCTCCCAGGTTCTGTTCCCCGTCCTCCCTGATCAGCGCCAAGACGCTGGAAGATCCCATAGAGTCATAAAATAGGTCTGTGCCCCCATATAATTTGTAGACCCCATAAAGCCCCACATAGTGGTCATGTCCCCCGAGGCCATAGATAATACCATCACTGCTGCCGCAGCTATCCCCCAACATCCCGACTTTCCTGGGCAGAGTAATTCCCAACTCCTCCATGACATCTGTCTGCCATTTCTTTTGATGGATATTATAAATATAGCTTCTTCCTGCCTGGGACGTATCCCACATGGCTATGCCCGTTTTTCTATAAACAAGATAGCTACAGACAGGAAGCCAAAAATCTGGAACCTTAAGCAGTTCATTTTCCTGCATCCAGATCATCTTATAGACACCCAGGGTCAATGTTTTATGTACTCCTGTAATCCCAAAATCGCCGTGGCGTTCAATCAGCTCTTTTTTGTGCAGTGGAATATCTGCTGTTTGTTCGTACCAGACAAGGGGCATTCCTATTGCCCGGCCGTCTTTTATTGGTACAACAGACTCGCCAATACTGGAAAAACCCACACTGATTAATTTCGTCAGTCCTTCCGCCTCCTGGATCCACTGGTCTGTATATTCTGCTATTTTCCCTATGTCAAAATAACAGCGGCTGCCCTTTTTCAGCCTTGGGGTTGTCTGTTTCCAGACTGATATAATACGGCCGGACTGATTTAACAAAATCCCTTTGCTGTTAGTTGTCCCGATATCAATTCCCAGAAATCCATCCATATAAAACCCTATCACTTCCTTTCGTTTTTAAAGCGCTTTAAATTAATTAAAATATACTATACATGTTTTAATTTGTCAATTCCATTCTGTTAATTTTGTATACTTATTATAAATATTTTTATATTTTTCTGACACTTTTACCAAAAATCCGATTTTTAAAGCGATTTAAATATACTTTTTACTATGTTATATTTTTTTAATTCATAGTAACAAAAAAAGACAGAGAGTATCCCCTCTGCCTCCTTATCTTTCTTTAATCCTTTTATTATTTTTCTTTTTTATTTTCAATTGAAAATTCACATCCGCAATAATCCTGTCGGTACAACCCGTGCTTCTTGGACAGTTCAATGGACCGCTTATATCCGTTCTTCTTCTTAAAGTCCGACTGTAAATACTTGACGCCATAGCGCGAAGCTACATCCGTCCCTATCTCATTGAGCTTTCCTGCATTTTTCATAGGACTGATGCTTAAAGTAGTGGTGAAATAATCAAATCCTCCCTTTACTGCCATCCTGGCTGTCTGGGCCAGCCTAAGTTCGTAACATTTATGGCACCTCTCACCGCCTTCTTTAAGATGCTCCAACCCCTCTGACATTTCATAAAATTTTTCTTTGTCATAGCTTCCGGCAATAAATGAGACCGGATGGGTAAAATGCATATTCGACAGCAAAGCCTGCTGCTCAAGCAGACGTTTCGTGTATTCGCTCTCTGGGTAGATGTTAGGATTATAATAAAATACAGTAATCTCAAAAAAATCAGATAAATATTCCAACACATAACTGCTGCAGGGAGCGCAGCAGCTGTGGAGCAGAAGTTTCGGCACTCTGCCCTCCCCCTGCAGGGAATGAAGCAGCTTATCCATCTCCTTTTGGTAGTTTACATTTCTATAATTCATTGTACCAGAACTCCTTTACAATAAATAATACAGTTTATTATAGCACAAACTCATGTACTGTATAGGACTTTATTCACCTATCCCGCATTTTTCCATAAACTAACTATATACTTTTGAATGGAGTGTCTGCATGGAACCAATACTTGAGTTAAAAAATATACATTATGCATACCACACTTTAGATGGAGAGACCAAAGCACTGACAGACATCTCATTTTCAATTGCTTCCGGTGAATTTGTTGCAATTGTAGGCCCCTCAGGGTGCGGAAATGCGATGTGCAGGGAACGGAAACAATATACCTCCGCTACCCGCTGCTATTGTCATGGCACTGGCTGCCACAGATAAAAAGATGAACCTGTTCCCCATCCCACACGACCTTATCTAAGATCATCCTCAGATATTCCCTTTTTTCTGGCACAGTCAATATGTCAAACAGCTTCTGAAATGAAGAAAGCTGATCCATCAGACATTCGGCCTGCTGCCTGCCCCCACATATATTGCTTTCTCCGCCTGTCTCCTCCTGTTCCCTCTTAAACGCCAGGCACTCCTGATTCAGCTTCAGCACTTCCTGTTCGACCTGGCGGACAAACACTGCATTTCCCCCTGATTCGGCCAGGACACTGATTAAATTCTGTACTTTGTCCTCTCTCTTTTGAATCTCCTGCTCCAAAAGGTCTGCTGCCGTCACTTTCTTTTCTCCCGTACCTCCCATCTTTCCTATAGCCTTCCTCAATATTTGATTAAAGTCAGAGTTTTCTTCATTATAGCGCAGTACTTTCTGGCATACCAGCCCATCCAATGTGTTCCCCTGCACATTCCTCGCAGAGCACATCTTACCATGGGTCAGCTCTTTATATGTACACATATAAGAAAATCTTCGTTCCCCCGCAGCCGTAAGCTGACTTGAAGAGTAATTTTTCGGGCGCATGGGGTGCCCGCAGGAGCAATATAGAAGGCCAGATAACAAAGATACAGGATTATGGGGGGTATGCCGCCTGCCTCCCCCTTTACTATTTTTCAAAATTAAATTTTGAATTTTGGAAAAATCCCTTCCCGATATAATCCCTTTGTGCCTCCCTTTTGCAATAATCCACTTTTCTGGCGAGTTCTCCCTGTTCTTATATTGGGAGGAAGAGGTTTTTGCATATGCTATCAGCCCGTGTTTCCCGTCAGCCTCTTCCTGATCCATGCACACCTGGCACCCCAGATTCCAAAAAAACTGAAATGCCTCCTGATCTGCCGTGCAATACACTGGATTTGTCAATATATCTCTGATTGCAGTGGTGGTATATTCATTTCCACGTTTTGTCTTAATACCATGGCCCGCGAAATACCTTACAATTCCTATCAACGACTGTTTTTCCAGATACTCCTTAAAAATAAATCTGGCTGTCTTAATCTCCTCCTCATGGATGGCCAGCCGGAAAGATTTTTTGTTTTTCCCATTGACAGAAACCATCTCTTCTTCCACCGCCCGAAACCCGAGAGGGGTATTCCCCCCAAGCCATCTTCCCTTTCTGGCCAGCATAATCATATTGTCCCTCACGCGCTCCGCAATCTGCTCCCGTTCCATCTGTGCTAAAACTCCGGCAAAATAAAGCATTGCTTTTCCGATGGGCGTCGATGTGTCAAACCGTTCCTTGATGCTGACAAAAGAGACATTCAGCCTGTTCAGGGTTTCAACCAGATTGGCCAGGTCTGCAATATTGCGCCCCAGCCTATCCAGCTTATAGCAGACCAGATAATTACAATTTCCTGCCTCTATTTCTTCCATCATTTTCTGGAACTGCGGGCGTTTCATGTTTTTTCCTGAATATCCTTCATCTTCATACTCTATGATCTTTGCCCCATCTGCATTTTCTATATTGTGGTAAATATACTCCCTGCACATGTCGATCTGATTCTCAACGCTCTCTCCCCTGCCAGTCCATTTAGACTTTCTACTGTATATGAATATGCGCATTTTTTGCCACTCCTCTCTGCCAATAGTAAATAACACATTTTTTATATATAAATTCTGGCTTTCTATATCATAAAAAACCAGCTGCTGCCAAATGATTTTATCCTGACAGGCATATACTAAGTACAGCGGACATACATGGGCCTCATATGTACGCATCTATTACTCGGATTCCTGCGTCATCCTCTATTGACGCATACACCGCCGCGCCTCATGAAATGTCCTATGCTTTAAACATCAGCTGGTCAGATATATGGCAGATTTTTATGATCCGGTGTATTCGATTTAAAATTTACAAAATCTGCACAAAAACTGGTGGATTTTTTATGACTGTTCGTCATTTTTTGTGTAGTATTTTTTTTATGAGTTTGATATACTTTCCTATAGGATTAGGGTGTCAAAAAGGTGAGCCGCACCCACTCTATATCATATATTGATATACAGGCCCGCCTGCAAGAACAATATATGATATGAGTGCCGCACCCTGATCCTATAGCAATCACCGACAGGAGGAAATTCATCAATGAAACAATCATTTCGGATTTTTAAACGTGATATCAGCAGACTGTTCCACAACCGGGCCGCATCTATTGTCATGGCCGGCGTATGTATCCTGCCGTCACTCTATGCCTGGTTCAACATTGCGGCAAATATGGATCCCTATGGCAGCACCGAGGCAATTAAAGTTGCCGTTGCCAGTAATGATTCCACTGCCAGAAACGAGGATATCACCCTCAATGCCGGGGACAGCATTATCGAGAATCTAAAAGAAAATAATCAGCTGGGATGGTCTTTTGTCGGGGAATCAGAAGCAATAGACGGAGTGCGCTCCGGCAAATACTTTGCTGCCATCGTCATACCAGAAGATTTCAGCAGTTCCCTGATAAGCATACTGTCCGGCCATCCTAAGGAGCCTAAACTTGGCTATTATATCAATGAAAAGAAAAATGCAATTGCACCAAAAATCACCGAAACCGGGGCGGGAACCATACAGCAGGAAATTAATGATACCTTTTCATCTGTGGCTGCTGAGACGATTTCTGAGCTCATCCGTTCTTCTGCCGCCGGCTTATCTGCAGATTTGAACCGGGTTGACACAAAGCTGATGGACACACTTAAGGATGCCCGCGCCAATCTTGAGGATTACAGCACCCTTTTAGAAGATTTCCAGAATACCATTGCCGGTTCCTCTGAAAGTATCCAAAATGCCCAGGGTATACTAGACAGTATAGTGGCTGCCGCCAGTTCTGGTACTTCAGTGCTTACAGATGCTTCTTCTGCACTGTCAGCAGCAAGGGATTCAACAGGTGCATTTTCCAGCCAGCTTTCCCAGAATCTATCCAACGGGGAAACTCTTTTGAATAATGTATATATCTCTGCCTCCAAAAAACTGGGCGCTTTTGAAACATCAGCAGAACAGGCCAACTCTGTAATTAGCAGCAGCATCCAGTCTGTGGAAGAGCTGAATGCCAAAAACAGCGAGCTTCTTGAGGCGCTGGAAAGTTTAAATGAAAATATTGGGGGCAATACGGAGCTTTCCAGTCTTATTTCCCAGCAAATAGCAGGCCTCCAGGCCCAGAATAATTCCTTTGGAGAGCTTCTCAATTCATTACATTCAGGGAACTCCAGCATCGGGGATGCTCTGGAAACTGCCCAAAGCGCAAAGACTTCACTTGAGGCTCTGGCCTCACAAAATAAAGAGGCCCTGCAGAACCACAGGAGTAATTTTGACCAGAAACTCCTTCCCGGCATCAGCCAGTCCCTGGACAGCTTCGCCGCTCTGAGCGGAAGCCTGTCCTCCGTCCTGTCTAATATCCAGCCTGCTGCTGACCAGTTAAAAGCTATTCTTGGGCAGCTTGGCACAAATCTGTCAGGCAGTGCGGAAATACTGGGCCAGACAAAAGATGCACTGTCCGCAGTGGACGGCCAGTTAGCAAAGATTACCCAGGATATCCAGGCTCTTCAAAGTTCTGGGATTTACCAGCAGATTCTGTCCCTGGAAAACATTGACTCAGAATCTGTCTCTGATTTTATGTCCTCTCCTGTGTCCATTCAGTCAGAGGTCCTGTACGATGTAAAAAATTACGGCTCGGCTATGACGCCTTTTTATACAAATCTGGCTCTCTGGGTGGGCGGCCTGATCCTTGTCTCAATTTTAAAGCAAGAGGTGGATAAGGATTCATCTGTCCGGCACTTTACACCGGCCCAGGCTTATTTTGGACGCTGGTTTCTTTTCACGGCAGCCGGCCTGATCCAGGGACTGATTGTCTGCTTAGGAGACCTGCTGCTTTTGAAAGTACAGTGCATACATCCATTTTTATTTATCTGTGCCGGTATGTTTTGCTCTTTTGTGTATGTAAACCTGATTTATGCCCTGGCGATCACATTTAAGCATATTGGCAAGGCCCTGGGCGTCCTCCTTGTCATCCTGCAGATTCCCGGCTCCTCCGGCACCTACCCAATTGAAATGACCCCCCTGTTTTTCCAAAAACTGCATCCCTTCCTGCCTTTCACTTATGGGATAAATGCAATGCGTGAAAGCATTGCAGGTATGTACCAAAACTATTATATTAAAAACCTTTTCGTTTTATCCCTGTTTATACCAGCAGCTCTCCTCATTGGACTGGGCCTAAGGCCTCTCCTTATGAACCTGAACCATCTTTTCGATAAGCGTCTGTCCGAGACAGGAATCATGCTGGGCGAAACAGAAAGTATGCACAGGGGGCGGTTAAAATTCTGGCTGCCTATCCGCACGCTGCTCAAAGATGATGAATGGAGGCAGGATTTCCTAAAACGTTCAGGACAGTTTGAAAGGCGTTATCCAAAACTGATCCGGTGCGGTTTTACCTGCATGATAGTTATACCCATAATTTTCCTGGTACTTATGTTCAGCCTGGAGTCTAAACTGATTTTCCTCATTCTCTGGATTATCTCTTTGATCGCCTTGTCTGCTTATTTGATCTGTATTGAATATATCCATTATAAGATACAGCAGCAGCTGGCCATTGCAGGCCTTACATCCAAAGATTTGGATCATGGCCATTGCCCGGAATCAAAATAATCCCGTGCACCGTCTCCCGCAAACAGCCGTGCTAAACACGCGGGTGCCTATCCTGCCCGTACTTGGGGAGGGTCCATAGAACTTATTCTGTAATAGGAGGAAAGAAATTTGAAAAATATATGGAAAATTTTTCAGAAAGACACTATAAGAATCAAAAGAAATGTGATCGCCCTGATCGTCGTCATAGGAATTACAGTGGTTCCCTGCCTGTATGCCTGGTTTAACATTGCTGCAAGCTGGGATCCATATGCCAGCACAGGGAATCTAAAAGTAGCAGTGGCCAGTGCGGACAATGGCTATGACGGCAGCCTGATCCCGATCCATCTGAATATGGGAGATCAGGTACTCTCTTCCCTAAGAGAAAATACGCAGCTTGAATGGGTATTCACAGGGGAAGAAAAAGCAATTGATGGGGTAAAATCCGGGAAATACTATGCTGCTATCGTGATCCCTAAGGATTTTAGCAGCCAAATGATGAGTATCTTCTCCTCTGAGATTCAGAAACCTGAAATTACCTACTATTCCAATGCCAAAAAAAATGCCATTGCACCAAAAGTTACGGATAAAGGCGCAACTGCCATTCAAACCCAGATCAATGAAATTTTCACAAAAACTATATCAGACACTGCACTGGCCTCCTTCCAGACTGTATCCAACGTGGCTGACCAGAGCGGCTCCGAGACAATCACAGACAATCTGACCCAAAACCTGGAACAAATATCGTCAGATCTGACTGCGGCTGCTAATACGCTGAACTCTTTTTCACTCATGGCAGCTTCTGCACAGCAGATGCTTGACATGACAGCCGGGTTCCTAAATCAGGCGCAGGCCCAAGCCGGGGAAAATCTGAACAGCCTGAATCGTACAGAAAAAACCTTTTCCGGTATCCAGGATACCATATCTGGTGTAACTGACGGGGTCAACCAGGCCTTATCCACTGGAGAGAACTTTTATGGCCAGGTATCAGAGGTGATAGATTGGGCATTCCAGACGCAGTCAGACGATGCAGGGACTGTGGCAGACACCCTTACCGGACTCTCAGGCAGGGTCCAGGATGCCATAGACTCCTATACCTCTCTACAAGATGCCGTTGCCTCTGTCCAAGAAGCACATCCAGAATTATCCGAACTGACAGGCAGCATTATCGGGAAACTAAATACTTCTATCACCATACAGACTGAGCTTATGAACCGTTTAAATACGATGGCTGAATCTCTCAGGGCCACAGCTTCCGACGCATTGTCTTTCCAGAGTGAACTTAAAGATCTGGCGGCCCAAAGCTCTCAAAGTATCTCTTCTGTACAGGCAGACTATGAGACTAACCTTCAGGCACAGTTTGATCAGCTATTTAACTCTTTTGGATCGGCACAGAGCGATATCACCGGACTGTTGGCACAGCTAAATGAGAGTGCCAGCGGTATCTACACTATAGCAGACTCCGCCTCCTCAGATATGTCCCAGCTGCAGGAAACACTTACTCATTCTTATACACTTTTAACTGATGCCGCCTCCCAGATCCAAGATATCTCCCGGCAGATTATGCAAAAACAGCAGAACGGGGACTTCTCCCTGCTTACGTCCCTGCTTTCCACTGACCGGGAAGACATATCCACCTTCCTGGCCGCCCCGGTTAAGCTATCTACAGAGAGATTATATCCCATCGAGAACTACGGTTCATCCATGGCCCCATTTTATTCTACCCTTTCCATCTGGATTGGCGGCATCGTTTTAGTAGCCATGCTGAATGTCAACATCAGCAAATCATATATAAAAGGAATGAGAAATGTAACACTCCCTCAGATCTATTTTGGGCGTTATCTTACTTTTCTTGCCCTGGGGCTTATGCAAAGTTCTCTGATATGTCTGGGTGATTTATTCTACCTTAAGATCCAGTGCCCTCATCCCTTTCTCTTTCTGCTGGCCGGATGGGTTACAAGTATTGTATATGTCAATATTATCTATACACTGACCGTCTCATTTGGAGATATTGGAAAGGCAGTCAGCGTTGTACTCCTTGTTATACAAGTTGCCGGTTCTGGGGGGACGTTCCCGGTAGAAGTCGCCCCTGCATTTTTCAGGGCCGTCTACCCGCTCCTTCCCTTCACACATAGCATGGCAGCTATGCGGGAATGTATCGGAGGGTTTTATGGTTCCACCTATTGGGCGGAGCTTGGAAAGCTGGGAGTTTTTCTGATAATCTCTCTATGCCTGGGATTATTTCTGAGGAAACCCATCATCCGTCTGAATAATGCCTTTGCAGAAAAATTGGAAAGTTCAAAATTAATGTAATTGCCGAACGGGGCAGGGCGCAGATGAAGCGAGACCTATAAATCAGGCCATCTTTTCACACCCTGCCCTATCTACATTACTCTTTGCAAGGGCTTCTATCAGCCTCTCTTCCCAAAACTGGCAGACCTCCTCCTGGCCAAATATACTCTCTGCCTCCCCTTCTATATGTACCACAAGTTTCATTTCCTGGCCTTTCCTTGCCATAACAATGCACTTCCTAATAAGCCGGTTTATACATATTACATGGCTGCCGCTGTTTTTATTCTTATTGGGTGATAAGTTGCGGGGACTAAGCCATATATACGGAAATTTATGTCCCTGGCCGATTGTCCCCATTGCCAACATGTTTCCCTTTCTATACCATCGGCAAATCTACACTGCTTTCCATTATCGCAGGCCTCATCGAGCCTGAAAAAGGATTAATAAAAACAAATGGGAAATACCTCCGTGAGAGTACAATGAATATCGGATATATGCTGCAGCATGACCACCTTTTTGAATGGAGGACAATATATAAAAATATCCTCCTAGGACTGGAAATCCAGCATATGCTTTCGGCTAAATCCAGGGCCAGGGCAGACGAACTGCTTGAGACATACGGCTTAAAACAGTTTGCCGGCGCCAGGCCCTCTGAACTTTCCGGAGGTATGCGCCAGCGCACGGCCCTTATACGTACCCTTGTACTGGAGCCAGACATACTGCTGCTGGATGAGCCTTTCTCTGCCCTGGATTATCAGACACGGTTGTCCGTGGGGGATGACATTGGGCAAATAATCAGAGATGAACACAAGACAGCTATTTTAGTGACCCATGACCTTTCCGAGGCCGTCAGCCTGGCAGACCGTGTGATTATCCTCACAAACCGGCCCGCTACAATCAATAAAATTGTGCCTGTTTCTTTTACTCTGGAGAAAGATACTCCTCTGCTGCGGAGAAATGCTCCTGAATTTAAAAACTATTTTAATATAATCTGGAAGGAGTTGAATCAAAATGAATGAGATTTCTGCCGGGCAGCAGAGCTATCTGGATCAAAGAAAACGGTACAAAAGGATTGTGCGCATTTCCCGCGCAGCAATCCTTTTGGGATTTTTATTTCTATGGGAATTTACAGCAAATGTAGGGATAATTGATTCTTTTATCTTCAGCAGTCCGTCCAAAATAACTCTGTGTTTCTGGGGGATGGTGCTGGATAAAAGTATTTTTGTCCATCTCTGGACCACACTGTATGAGACAATCGCCAGTTTTCTGCTCGTCACCTTCATCAGTATCCTGCTTGCCGTTTTACTATGGTGCAGCAGGAAGCTGTCAGAAATCATGGATCCCTATCTGGTTGTACTAAACAGCCTCCCTAAATCCGCCCTGGCCCCCCTGCTCATTGTCTGGCTGGGAGCAACCCCCACTACCATCATTGTCGCCGGCATGTCGGTGGCCATCTTTGGCAGTATACTAAATTTATATACCAGCTTTATAAATGTAGATGAGGAAGAAATTAAACTCATTTACACACTGAGGGGCAATAAATGGCATGCACTTACAAAGGTTGTGCTCCCCAGCTCTATCCCATCTATCATCAGTAACATGAAAGTCAATATTGGCCTCTGCCTTGTAGGGGTTATAATCGGGGAATTCCTGGCCGCCCGCAGTGGTCTGGGATATCTGATTATATACTCGAGCCAGGTGTTCAAAATGGATTGGCTTCTTATGTCCATCGTGCTTCTGTGCATAATGGCCACTTTACTCTACTCCTTTATCAATTGCCTGGAAAAGTGGTATATCCGGCATTATTAAGCACAACAGGAGATGCTTTTGCACCTCCTGCTTACATATTCCTTATTCTGTTAGTTCAATTCCGGCCAATATCCCTTATTTGCCTCTATCATTTCATCCAGGATTTTCTTGGCAACTCCGGCGCTGGGAACTGTTTTAGACAGTGTCAATGCCTGCCACATCTTTTGATAGCTCCCCTCAATCCATGCTTCCACGCATAGCTTCTCCACACTCACCTGCTGCTCCATCAATCCCTTCTGGAACTGCGGTATTGCCCCCTGGCAGATTCTTTCGTATCCGTTACTCCCCACAATACAAGGGATTTCTACCATGGCAGTCCTGTCAAAATTCTCTACGGCCCCCTCATTGGGCACAATCAATAAAAATCTCTCTTGTGTATTTTTAGCAATTGCACAAGCTAAGTCCACAATATAAGAAGCATGTACATCGGCCTCAAAGCCGCCGTCTTTTGCAGTCCCTTTCTCAATAATCTGCCTGCAGGCCCCAAATACCTGTTTTTCACGCCCATCCATCACTTCATTTGCACGGGTATATTCTGGGTTTGAGTGCTCTACCACATAATCAGGATACAGGTAGTATTTCAGGTATGTATTTGGAATCGTCTCTGGGTCCAGGGCATATACATCTCTGGCTTTTGTAAATGTCTCCCTCCAGCTCTGGTCTATATGCTGGTTTGTCTCAGAGGCTGCCTGTGCAAACCCATTCTCTTTTACATAGGCCCGGATCTGTGGCAGCAAGTCACGGCCATCTTTGTCATAAATCTTAGACCACCACCCAAAATGATTTAAGCCATAATAGGAGACAACCATCTCTTTCCTGGATTTAATACCACACATAGACGCCATCTTCTCTTCCAGGTCAATGGGCATGTCACAGATATTCAGGATCTTGGAATCAGGGCGCAGCCTTCTGGTGGCCTCGGCCACAATAGCCGCCGGGTTGGAATAATTCAGCATCCAGGCATTGGGAGAATATTTCTCCATATAATCCAGAATCTCAATTACGCCGCCAATGGAACGCATACCGTATGCCAGTCCGCCTGGCCCGCAAGTCTCCTGGCCTACAACGCCATACTTCAGAGGAATCTTTTCATCTTTCTCACGCATTGCATATTTCCCCACACGGATATGGGCCAGTACAAAGTCTATGCCGGTAAAGGCGGCCTCCGGGTCTGTGGTATAAGAAAAATCAATCTCCGGGGCATTTTCCTTCAAATAAATCTCACATGCCTTTGCCACAATTTCCTGTCTTTCTGGATCATTGTCATAGAACTTGATGGAACGGATAGGAAACCGGTCCTGATGATCCAACAACATTAAGACAATCCCTGGTGTAAATGTACTTCCGCCGCCTGCCACTGTAATTGCATATTTTTCCATGATAACTTCCTTTCCCGTATCCTCTGATACGCTTAACCTGTTTATTATTAATTAATTTCATAGTAACCAGTTTATATTTCACACAACTCCAGCATATTTTCTGTGCTAAAGTTTACTGCTGGATTTCGATACAAGTATCTGCGGACGACGCCCTGCCTGGTATAGCCAGGACTTTCTTGTAATTGCCGCTGTTTGTCACCAGCACCGCTATTGTCGTATCATACCCGTCCTCAGCAATTGCCTCTCTGTCAAAAGATACCAGTTTATCTCCCTGTTTCACTTTGTCCCCAGACTCTACATAGGAAGTAAATCCCCGGCCTTTTAGTTTCACCGTGTCAATGCCTATATGAAGCAGGATTTCCACGCCCTCCTCTGTCGTAATCCCCACGGCATGTTTTGTGTCAAATACCAAGGATACTTCACCATCTGCGGGTGCATATACCATGCCTTCCTCTGGTACAACCGCTGCCCCCAGTCCCATGGCGCCGGAAGCAAATGCCTCATCCTTCATCTCTCCAAGAGGAATGACTGTTCCGGCTGCAGGCGACTGCAGGCGGATTTTAGCTTTTGCCGCCCCTTCCTCTCCGCCTTTTTCCATCAAGGCTTCAAACTCATCCCTGACATTGGCCACATCCATGCCTACAATAATCTGCACTGCATTTCCTTTATTGACAAGGCCATGTGCACCGGCCGCCTTAAACACAGCCACATCCTGTACCAATGAGACATCCCTGACTGTCAGCCTAAGCCTGGTTGCACAGTTTGTCACATCCTTTATGTTTGCAGGGCCGCCTACTGCATCAAGAAAATCTGCGGCCCTCTTTCGGTATGCATTCTGGCCTTTAGCGCCGGCCTGCTTCTCTTTAAAATCTGCCTTGGAAAAGAATTTTACATCCTCACCGTCTTCACGCCCCGGAGTTTTTATATCAAATTTCAGGATAACGGCCCTGAAAACCACGAAATAAACACCGATAAATATAATTCCTATGAGAATCTGCTTTACATAGGTCATCCAATATACACTGCCCAGCGGTATCCAGTTAATTGCCGCAAACTCGATCAGGCCCCCTGAAAAGTTTCCCACAACCCCCGCCATATAGACGACCATATCCATAATGCCTGCCAGCACAGAGTGCAGCGCAAACAGCGGAGGGCAGATAAACAAGAAGGTAAATTCCAGCGGCTCTGTCACCCCTGCCACCACTGCTGTCAGGGTAATGGGGATTAAAAGGCCAGCTACCTGCTTTTTACGCTCCTTCTTAGCTGTGGAGTAAAAGGCAAGGGCAATGCCTACAGACCCAAAAATCTTTTCCATTCCGTACAGTGCAAAGCCGCCCTGTGGGAAAAGTTCCTTCAGCGGAACTCCTGACGCCAGGAAGTCGCCCATATGCTGTGTCCAGTATGTTACAATGCCGCCCTGGACTGCCACATTGTCGTAGAGGAACGGAGAGTATACAAAGTGGTGCAGGCCCGTGGGGATCAGGATTCTGTTGAGGAATGAATAGATTCCCACGCCTGCCGCCCCTGCGCCAGCTAAAAATGTCTGAAGCATACTGATGGCCATCTGCACCTTGGGCCATACAAGCACTGCCAGGAAAGCTATGGGGATCATGGCAAAGAACCCTAATATGTATATAAAAGTAGAACCTTTAAAGATTCCCAAAAACTCGGGGAGCTGGGTGTCAAAATATTTGTTGTGCAGCCACACAACTACCGCAGCTATCGCAATTGCCCCCATCATTCCCATATCCAGCGTCTTTATGCCCGCCACAGTCGCAAGGCCGGAGCCGCTTCCTGCATCCTGGGTAAAATCCACGCCAAATACCGCGCCCCACTGGGAAAGGATCGTACTCACAAAATAATTAAATGTCAAATAAATAACCAATGCCTCAAGACAGGCCCTTGCATTCTGTTTTTTGGCCAGCCCCACGGGGAGTCCGATTACAAACACCAACGGCATATTATTAAATACTGTCCACGACCCTTGGTTCACCACATTCCATATCTGGTACCACATCCCATCCGGGTCAGCCAGGCTTCCCATAATCTGCCCATTCATAAACAGAGTGGACAACCCTGCCATAATTCCCCCAAATGCAAACAGCAGAACCGGCGTAAACATTGCACCGCCAAACCGCTGAATCTTCTGCATCATAATTTGTGCCCTCCTTAATTCATAATCTCTTCCTTCTGATCAGATGTTTTTCATAGGTCAATCATAGCGGTGATTCCAGGGGAATTCAAGTATTTCAAAGTGTTTAGTAACGCTGCTTTTACTTAGGGTTCTTTCACATCCTGCTGTGAAATTTCACTTGATTTTTATTCTTTATGCACAAAAATACCACCGGATTTCTCCGGTGGCATTGTGCTTCTTTTTTGGCTTAAGGCATCTTCATCTTTGCGTACAACAGGTATGTCAAGTTCTTTTCCATCCATGGCATATTCTGTCCTGCATAATACCGTATAACCGGTATCTGCTGCCAAGTCCTAGTATACTATTGTACTTCTTTCTCACATCGCATTTCCTGGTACAGCAAATATTTTATAAGCAGCATCTCCACTGTCATAAAAAACAGTGTCGTTGTCTCATAGTTTTCTATATGGGCGGTTCCCACGTTGGAAGTGCTGACATACAGGCTCTCTGTGCTTAACTGTGCCAGTGTATTGTTTTTCATCTTAGTCATGGAGATGACTTGGATCCCTTTCAGCTTCAGCATCCTGGCAAAATCGATCACATGGCTGGATTCACCAGACAGGGATACTATGATTACAACATCCCCTTCACGGAGCAGATCCACAATTAAATCCTGCTCCCCCCGGTGCCCCTCAATATGGTACATACAAATTTGGGCGGAAAGAAATGCCCGTTTAAATTCCTGGGCCACAAAAGATTGGACCGCACCGGACCCATAGACAAATACCCGTTTCGCTTCATAAATCAGGCGGCAGATGTCAGAATAATCACTCTTTTCCATCTCATCAATTTTCTTGCGGTAGTCGTCACAAACCTGCTTCACAATATCCCTCTGGGGCCTCGCCACACGGTCTTTTTCCATCTTCAGATGGATTTTCAATTCACTGAACCCGTCCATATCCAGCTTCTTTGCAAAACGCAGGACCGTCGTCCGGGACACACTGCACTTTTTTGCCAGCTCTTCAATAGTACAGTGGCTGCATTCTGATTTGTGGTTCTCTATATAATTCCAGATATATAAATCGTTTTCATTCAGCTTCTTATAGTTCAGCTTTACTAAATCTGCGATTGCCATAATGCCGTACCTCCGGTAACTTCTGCTCTTAACGCCTCTGGAATCTTCCGAGAAGAGCCTTCACTGTATGGGCCTGGCTGGACAATTCCTCACTCGTTGCGGCACTTTCCTCCGCAGATGCAGAATTACTCTGAACCACCTGTGATATATCTGAGATACCGCTGGAAATCTGGTTAATCTCATCAGCCTGCTCATTGGAGAGCTGGACAATTCTCTTAATCTCTTCCACAACTTCTTTAGCCGCATCCACAGCTTCAGTGAGGGATTCTGCCGTCTCCCCGGCCACGCGGGTCCCTTCGCCTACTGTGCTGATAGAGGTCTCAATGAGCGTCGTTGTGTTCTTGGCAGCCTCAGCGCTTTTAGCGGCCAGATTTCTGACTTCATCTGCCACGACTGCGAACCCCTTTCCCGCCTCACCGGCCCGGGCCGCCTCCACAGCGGCATTGAGGGCAAGAATGTTGGTTTGGAAAGCAATATCTTCAATTGTCTTGATAATCTTACCAATTTCATCAGAGGAATGGCTGATTTTATTCATAGCGTCCACCATCTCATGCATATGCTGGTTGCTCTCCTCCAGCTTCTGGGCCACATTATTTGTAACCTCACCGGCCTCCTCACAGCGCGCAGCGTTCTCATTCACTGTGTCTTTTACCCGGTCCATCCCCCGGACTAGTTCCTCAATCTGCCCTGACTGTTCTACCGCCCCCTGGGAGAGTATCTGGGCGCTGTCAGCCACTTGTGTAGCTCCCCCTGCAACCTGGTCAGCCGCGTCGTCAATTCCGCCGATTACATCATTGAGATTATGGGTGATTTTCTCCAGGGCCTCATGGATACGTACAAAATCTCCCCTGTAATCCTCTTCTGCATGTATATTTAAGTTGCCTGAAGAAATCTGCGTCAGTATCGTGGATATCTCCCCGATAATGCGCCTTAAATACTCAGCCGTATTGTAGAACGTATTGGCCAGCCTGCCGATTTCATCATCTGAATTCACATCCAGCTCTACCTGGAGGTGCCCTTTCTCAATGTTTTCCGCCGCCTTTACTACCTGGCTGATGGGTAAAAGCTTCTTCCGCAGGACTGTTATCACTATGGCCAATGATACAAGAAGGGCGATAATAAATACAACCAGGTTCGTCACTATCTGTTTTTCCAACTCGTCCTCAATGATAGAATTAGGATAGACAAGCCCTACAACCCACTGGCTTTCCGGTTCTGTCATAGCCAGGAAGTTTTTCTTAGCATTGTCATAATCATTCGCTTTAACTGTCTGGTCTGCATCCGCCACGCTCTGTAAAATATCCATGGATACATCTGAAACATTCACGACTTTATCTCCTGTAGGCTGGAAATCTCCATTTTGATGGCTCAGGATATTCCCTTCTTTATCAAGAAGATACAGATAGGACCCGTCTGCCGTCTGATAACCATCCACAATAGACTTGACTTCAGAGATGGTCAGATCCCTGCCTACCACTGCATATAGGCTGCCGTCCACAGTAACCGGCGCGGCAATAGTGATGATGAACTCTCCCGTGGTGGCATCTACATACGGAGAAGATATGTACAGTTCTCCTTTAGATGCATTCTGATAATATTCTGTAGATGTAGGGTCATACCCTGCCTCTGGAACCCAGCCGTCGCCGGAGATCATGGTTTTATCTGGAAATACAATATAGTCCGTAATGCCCCCAAAATCTGTGCCGTATTCCGCGGAGCTTACCACAAGATTTGTCACAACCTCTCTGGTGCGCTGCTCCGCCGGCAGCCGCTCAATTGAATGTTTGAGGAGATTAAGCTGGTCGATACGTATTTCCAGCCAGCTGTTGACCTCCGTTTCATAATATTTCACAGTCTGGCTGACATTTGCCTCCATATTACTTCTTATAATTCTCCTGGTTATAAAGAAGTTGAAAATAAAAATAACAATAACGGATAAACAGAAAATAATACTGATTAGAACAGCCATCCGCCCCGTCAAAGAATGTCCCCTGTTTTTCCCTCTGGTTTTCAAGAAAACCCCTCCTTTATCTACTTGTAATCTTTATATATTATAATTCTTCCCTCCTTAGAAATTCAACTCTTAAATTTAACGAATTTTGAAATCGTTTTCAGGCTATCATTGTACGTTATTCTACTGATCCCCCCGTAGGTTTTTAATTTATCTGCACCCCATTTCCTCCCAAATTAAAACAGGGGCACCGCCCCAGCCGGCATCGGCTTAAGGAAGTGCCCCTTGGTATTACTTTTAGTTCAGTTTTCTTCTATACACTACGATTCCTGCTGCTAAGGCCGAAACGCCTAATGCTGCCAGCAGAAGTGCAAAAGAAGCCGTATCGCCTGTCTTTACAGACTGTACAGTCTGGCCTGCTTTTGCAGTTGTGGCTGTAGTATTTACATTTTTAGCATTTCCTGCACTGTCCGTTTCGCCAGCGCCGCCCCCCATCACTTCGTCTGCCATGACAAGCACATAATCTGATGCATGGCTGAATTCCAGTGAGACTGCACCGTCTGGCTGTATCTCCCCGGCATCCACAAAAATCATTCTGTGGTTGCTGTCATACCAATACAGGTTGCCGTTTTTGCCGGCATACTCCGCGCCTGCATTCATTGTCAGGGTAGCCTTGAACCCGAAGCTGCCTTCATGGGTCAGGGAAAGCTGCTGTGTAGGATTATCCCCTGCCAGCTCTTGTACTGTCTTGCTTGGAATTGCATCTGTGTTGAATTTAACCTCCAGGTTAATATCCAACAGATTGTCATCCAAAATATCCTGGCCATTGATAGTCCATGTATATCCGTTCATATTAAGATTAAGAGTAATATTCTTTCCTTTGGCAGCCTCCAGCACCTCTTTCGGGACTACCGTTGCATCTCCCATGTCAATATCCATGGCCTGGCCTTCAGTGAGGTTTCCAATGCTTTCTACAATCTGCTTGATTGCATCTTCTGGAAGTCCGATGCCCGGCTGTGTAACAGAAGGGTCCTGATCTGTCGGCCCACCGCCGTTGTTGCTGCCTTCCCCTGCATAGCCATAGACTGTGCGGTCATAAGCCGAGCTTACAATCTCTCCCGCATCCTTCTCCTCCTGTGTCAATCCTATCGTCCAGGTAAGAGTATCATAGGTATCTGTGCTTGTAGGGATCTTCACTATATCCCCTTCACTGACTGGCTGGCAAAGTATGATCTCATACTCTTTTTCCATATCCCATGTAACATAGCTCGCCGAATCCTTCTGGCTATCATGAATCAGGAAACGTACAAGACTTTTATCATATACTGCCTGAATCGTCAAATCATACCTTTCACCCACGGGCATATCTGTATCATATCCATAGATATTCCACTCTTTAAAGGTTAGTCCTACTACATCTCCCGGGGATGCCTTCTTTCCTGCCTCGGCAATGACATCCTTTTTCAATGTATCCTTGGACATCAAGGTAATATAGTGTTCTTGTACACGATACCCGTCCTCATCAAAATACGAATAGTAGAATGTTACGGGCGCCTTATCATACGATGCATAATAAGATACATAAGAATGGCCGACAATCTGTGTGCTCTCGTCAACGGGATTCCCTTCATAGTCTGTCCATCCCTGGAATGTAAGTCCTGGATATTCCGGTACTTCCGGGAACTCAATTCCCAGCTCCCCTAAGGTGGTACGGCGCTCTACATTTTCTTTTCTTCCTGCATTGACTGATTCCCATTCCCCTTCAGCATTGAGATAATTAAAACTATAGTTGAACTCATATGCAGGGTTTACAAAGGTATCACCGTTCTTTACTGTAAAATAATACGGATAATTTGGATACCCCAATGTGGAATCATCTGCATCATTTCCCGCCATATCCTGAATGCTTATGTCTCCAATATACCATTCACAAGGATATGTGTCATCTGTCACCTCAAAGGTCCCCTCAAAGACTCCATTATTATAGACCAACTCCACGAATATAGAAGTTGTGTCTATCTCTGCCACAGGATAAAGATACAGATATGCAGAATATGTATCTAACTCCACATCATCCTTCGCCTGGATTTTAAAATTAACCACATCCCCCGGCTGCAGCATCTTACCGTTCTGGCTATTGCCTTCTCCCACCTGGATGGAAGTAATCTCCGGGGGGACCTTGTCTCCCTTTGTATCTTCTATCTGGTACCAAATATCACCGATCTCTTCAGACAGCAGTGTAACAGTCTTATTTAGTATTTCATATTCAATAGCAACAGCCTTCCATTTCCCGGCTTCCCTCCAATCATCTGCACTCAGGCTTCCCCTATATAATCCGGCCTCAGCATCATACCATGCACCCGCTGAATAGGTTATATCATATTCTGAGTCCTCATACTTGAACCTGACATAAAATGTGCCATCCCCATCCTCCATGGCAGGGGTCGCTTTAAAAGTGAACTCCGCACTCTCCCCGGATTTCAGGGTGCTGCCCGGATTTGAAAAATCCACATCTGTCACCTTAATATCCTCAATGGACACGGGATCAACCTTAAATGTATACTTGCTTACATTTGTTGCACTGTCCCACACCGGATAAGATGCAGGATTTTCCCGGTTATCCACAGCTTTTATGTAACTGATACGACCTTCACTGTAAATCATGCCCTTCATCGGATAGGTGCCTTCATACACTTTAGAATTGGCGCTGCTCTGGGTAAGTGTTATGGAATCAGAATAACTGTTGCTGTCGTCTGAATCTTGGAATTGCAGGCCAACTTCTATATAACTGATTCCGCTCTCCGCGTCATAAGCCTGCACAGAAATCTTGAGTTCTTCATCCTGGCCAATGGTTTTCCCATTCTGGTCGAATGTTACAGACTCAATAACCGGCGCGGTAACGTCGTACTGCCCGTCTGCCATAGGGCTTAACCCTTCCTCGGCAGCCTCTTCCTGTGCGTTCTGCGTATTTCCCCCACTGCTCTCCGCCTCTCCTATCCTGGATTCCTGCGGCCCTTGGGCCGTCAATGCTGCATCCTTCTCTTCCTGCTGCCCTGAACCCTCAGCTACAGCGCCATCTCCTATGTCCGTGCCGGCGTCTGGCCCTTTAGCTGGATCCTGTACCTGCTTATCTGCCGGATCTGGATTTGTGACTTCTGGATCTGCTGGCCCTGTACTCGTGCTGCCCTCCAGAGACTGCTGGACAGCGGACTGGCCATCAACAGTTTCTTCGTCAGCCGCCATTGCCCCGATAGGTGTCAAAGCCAAAGCAAGCACCAGCACAACCGCCCCTGCTTTCTTAAGCAGGTTCCTGTACTTCCACATTTCTCTTCTCCTCCTGATATAATTATTCTGAGATGGAAAATTCACCCATTCCCATTTAATATTATACATGAATGGAATTTTGGCTGCACATCCAGTTATTACATTTTTTGTCCTTCTTTTTACCCTTTATTCCTCTACTTCCACAACCGCAATCGTTGTATCTCCATTTTTCGCTTTTTCAATAACAGCATCTGCAAGGCGGATAAAATTCCCCCCTGAGGAGCTTGCCCCACTGACCATGTCTATGTTGTCCGTATTTTGGTTCTCCATAAGCTGGGATGCATAAGTCCTTGTATATTTATTCGGATAGGTTCCCTGTATGGCATTCATAGTCCGCATATATGCCATATCCCAGGACTTTATAAATCCGCTGGCATTCTTGGCGTTATATTCCACCGAGACAATCTGATCCTCCATCACACAAATTGTCACATATTCCTTCCAGCCATTATTATATTCAGAAAGTTCTGCCGTGTAGTAGCCATCCTGCATCTTTTCCCCATTGCTGCAGGAAACAAGCTGCAGGCACATGAAAATACTGGCCAAAAGTAAAAAGATTCTCTTCTTATTCATTTCGTCTATTCCTCCCTCAGCCTGAATCTTCCAGACATACTCTGCAGCTTTTGAGCCTGTTGGTTCAGCTTCTGGCTGGCAGTGGCGCTCTCAAAGCTGGCATGCAAGTTTTGCTCAGCCAAATCCCGTATCTGGGTTATCTGGCCCGCCATGTTTTCCAGAGACTGCTTCTGTACTGAGACGCTCCCCTCAAGCTGTTTTGTAATCGCAGACATCTGGTTGGACACCTCCTCAATATCGTGGAAGGATTCCGCCACTTTCTTAGCATACTCTGTGCCCCGCTCAATGGCCTGGAGGGAACTGTCTATCATGCCAGATGTACGCTTGGATGACTCAGCGCTCTGGGCCGCAAGATTTCTCACTTCCATGGCCACAATTGCGAACCCGCCCCCGGCGGCCCCTGCCCTGGCGGCTTCCACCGATGCGTTTAGGGCCAGGATGTTAGTCTGGAAAGCAATGTCCTCAAGAAACTTGTTAATCTTAGTGATTTCCACGGAGTTCCTGTTAATATCCTCCATAGCCTGCAGGAGGTTGCTCATATTCTCATCCCCCTTGTCCATGCTCTCCTTTGCCTTTCCCATCAAGCTTCCCGCAAGTTTTGTGTTGTCGTCCACTTCCAGTATATTCTGCCCAATGGCCTCTGTCTCCCCGGACAGGACATTCAGGGAATCTGCCTGCTGTGTGGACCCATTGTGTACCTGCTGTGCACCGCCTGAAACCACATGAGCCGTCATAAGCACTTCCTCCGATGAATGCTTAATTGATTTTAGCATTAGGTTCAGCGCTTCTATAATCTTATTCAGGGACTCTTTCATCTCAACAAAATCCCCGTGGAAAGTCCCCTTTACTTCTACTTTAAAATTGCCTCCTGACATATTCCCCAGAATACTGGACAGCTCTGATATGTATCCATTAATACTAGTAACCGTATCACTCAGCGCATAGGAGAGCACTTCCGTCTCATCGCCAGTCTTGATGACCTCAGTGGGAGCCTTTAAATCTCCCTGGGCCAGCAGTCCAATACGCTCTGTCACTCCTTTCAGGGATTTCTGAATCCTGGAAGCAAATCTAAGAGTCATTCCCCCTGCCAGGATAAGCAGAACCAGCGTAATTGCCACACTGAGTAAAATACTTGCGTTGGCCGGCCCCATAAAGTCACTGCGGGGAACTAAAATAGTAAGATACCAGTTTGTGCCGTTTATAGGGGCATAGCTTACCAAATCTACAGAACCAGATGCCTCCATGGTCTCCACCCCTGTCTCCCCTGACACCACTTTTTCTGCAATATCCTCTGACTGAAGGCTGTCTGCCAGGCTTGTATTCTCTTCCACGAGCTTTGTATCCCGGTTCCCCATGACCTGCCCCTCCTGGCTGACAATAAATGCCTTCCCATTGGCGCTCAGGTTAATATTACTCAGGACATCGTTCAAGACATCATATTTATAACTGCCCACCAGATAATATAGTATCTCGCCGTCGGACAGAACCGGCATACCAATGGCAAGCTCCAGTCCATTGGAGGAGGAGGCCACATCATCAATCACAAGATTTTGGGTCTCGCCCATCTGTGCAAACATTTTCCGCCCCGAAATTGCTGCCGGGCAATTCTCGTCCCCTAAATACAGCTGCCCTCCTGCATCATACAAACCCAGCCACATAAACTCAATCCCTGTCTGCGCCTTGTCCAGCACAGCCTTTTTCTCCTCCAGGCTGCTCTGGGGGTTTGTAAATGCATCGTTGTCCCCAATCATAAAAATCCTGTCTGAAAGCATGTGCATATTCCCTTCTATGCTCTGAGACGCAGTCTTAATCATAGATGGAAGGATATCTGTCAATATCTTATCCGTCAATGATTTCATGGATACTGCCATGACTGAGACAAGAATAACTGCCAGTACCACAACGATAGTTATTGTATTGAGCAGTATTTTTTTGTTGATATTCCGCTTTACTTTCACACCCTTTTCCTCCTCGTCTGAATAAATAGCATTATTTCTATAATACTACATATACTTTCAACGTACAAGAATAATTATGCAAAAACCAAAGACCCCGATGCAAGCATTCGGGGCGTCAAACTAGCAGCCATGCAGGCACCGGGGTAGTAGATCCCCGCGGCAGCCGCCAAATGGACATGTAAGCATGTCCCCTTGGCTCGTTGCCCGCGGGAGTAAAATATACAGGACGATAAACTGTTAAATGCCTGCACAGCAAAAACTCTATACCAGCAGCGCCCAGTACCCCTGTATAAAAATAAACAATACAATTAAAGGGAGGATATATGATACGTATATTCTGGCCCAGGATGGGAATTTAATTCCAATGCCCGCATTAGCCTCTGCCTGGAACTTCTTCCATCCCCAGCCATACTTGCTTGTACAGAACAAAAGGTATACCAGGCTCCCCAGAGGAAGCAGATTATTGCTGACAAGAAAGTCCTCAAAATCCAGAATATTTTTTGAGCCTCCCATAAAAGTCACGCCGCTTAACAAATTGAACCCCAGCACGCACGGCAGAGACAGCACGATGACCGCAGCTATATTATAGGCCACTGCCTTTTTCCTGCTGCATCCTGTCAGGTCCATTGCAAAGGAAATAATATTCTCAAACACTGCTATGATCGTGGAGGCTGCCGCAAAAAACATACAGAGGAAAAACAATGTCCCCCAGATCCGCCCTCCTCCCATGGAGTTAAAGATATTGGGCAGGGTGATGAATATCAGGCTCGGCCCGCTGTCCGGTTTCACCCCAAAGGCAAAACAGGCAGGGAAGATGATCATCCCTGCAATCAGGGCCACACATGTATCCAACACAGTGACGCAGATGGCCTCGCCTGCCAGAGAACGCTTTTTATCAATATAACTCCCAAAAATGGCAATGGCGCCTATTCCCAGGCTCAGCGTGAAAAATGACTGACCCATCGCCGCAAAAATAACCTCCATAATGCCGGCATCCTGTACCTTCTGAAAATCCGGGAACAAATAAAAACGGAGTCCCTCCCCTGCCCCTTCCAAAGTGGCAGAACGTAGGGCAAGAATAATCATCAGGGCGAGGAGGAGGAGCATCATAACCTTTGTCACTTTCTCCACACCTTTTTGCAGCCCTTTACTGCATATTCCAAAGCACAGTACCACCACCAGAACCATAGAGGAAGCCATAAGTAAAGGCTGGGACATCAGCGCGCCAAACTCCTCTTCCACCTGCCCCGCGCCCATACCTGTAAACTGACCGGCCGCCATTTTCACAAAATATATAAAAGTCCAGCCTCCAATGGTCGTATAGAACATCATCAGCAGGTAATTCCCCGCCATAGCGCCATACTTGTACCAGTGCCATTTAGTCCCTGCCGGCTCCAGCCTGTCAAATGAAAGGGCGGCGCTCACCTGGCTGGCCCTTCCCACGGAAAATTCCATAATCATGATCGGAAGCCCCAGTATTAAAAGGAAAAATAGATAAATCAGGACAAACGCCGCCCCACCATACTGCCCCGTAATATACGGGAATCTCCAGACATTGCCCAGGCCAATGGCACATCCCGCTGAAATTAGGATAAATCCCAGCCTGGAACCAAATTTTTCTCTCTTCATACCTTCCATAACCTTTCTTTTCTAATTTGTGTTTCATCTTAAGGTATGAAGTTTTTTCTGTCAAGTGTAATACAAGGTTAAAAGGACTCCAGGAATATCGTGCCCTTAACCATTCTTCTCCTTCTCACCGGCATAAAATACATAATCTGGGGCCTCGATTTTCCCGCCATTCCCAAACTCCATGACGATCTTCAGCATTTCTTCCGTACTTATATAGTAATGGCTGTCCCCGTCTATCCAGCCTGTCTGCATCACACGCACCCCAGCCGCCTTAAGGCGGGTGCATTCCTCCTTAATCTCATCATCTGGATATACATCCTTCAAATGGTGCAGGCCAGGCCCATGCTGCTCTAAGAATTTCCAATAAATGTTAGGGCCCTTCACAGGCTGGATCAGCTCAAGTTCCATATCCCCCACCCATTTTACAGCACAAATGAAATCAAACCCTTCTGTGATATGTTCTCCCTCCACATAGAAATCCCTGACTTTCTCAGGCGTGAAGTGCCTCACATCCCAGCCGTCAATTCCAAGATAATAGGCATAATTCTTCATGTATTTTTCTACGTCATCTACCACAAGGGCTATCTGGCGTATATTCTGTCTGTGGGCCACAGGACGCTCTGCATCCTTTGACGGATATACCTCCTCTGCCTCCCCAATCTTACCGCCATTCCCCAGCTCAAGGGTCAGTCCCAGCTTATCATAAGAATTCACATAATAATGGACATCATTGTCAATCCAGCCTGTCTGCGTCACCTCCAGGCCTTTCTCCTCCAGCTCTTTTACATAGGCTGCCAGTTCGTCATCGTCTGGAATCACAACCTTAAAATGGTGCAGTCCGCTTTCAAATTTCTCCAAATGTTCCCAATAAATATTGGGGCCTTTCAATGGCTGAATCAGCTCATACTCCATATCCCCTTCCCATGTAACTGCACAGATAAAATCGAAATCTTCCTGGACAGGCTGCTTACGTACATAGAAATCCCTCACGGTATCTGGGGTAAAATGGCGCACGTCCCAAGGGCCAATGCCGAAATTCTCCCAATAATTTTTCATTGCTGTATCCAAATCATCCACCAAAATGCAGATTTGTTTAATTGAACCTTTCATAACCTCTATCTCCTCTCTTCATCCGCTTCATAAAATATTCCCCATTCTTTCCTGGTCTCTTCTATCAGCGCCCCAATCTTCCTGGACTCTTCCCATGTAAACTGAGGACTTTCTAATACACCCGCCCTGATGCATTCATGCACTTCCTGTATCTCATACTGGAAGCCAGATGCGGGGTATGTCTCCATATATTTTTCTGTTGTCCCGTCATTTAAGGTCAGCGTAGATGTGGTGGGGTGCCAGAACTCCGGCCCTATCACAATCCGGCCCTCTTCCCCCACAATTTCTGTCTGGGGATTGCTGACCTGGTTAAAGGCCCCGCCCAAGAATGCAGCGCCTCCATCCTCATATTCGAGGAGCATATGAAAGCTTTCATCCACTTCCCCATTGGACTTCATCGTTGAATAGGTGTTCACTGGCCCGTCAGGGAACACCATATATGCCATAGCCAAGGAATATATCCCCACGTCCCGCATGGCCCCTGCCGCATGTTGAATCCCGCCCTTCCATGGCTGCCAGTCTTCTGGGGCAGGCTTTATGTTAAAGGAGGCATGTACAGCTAACGGCCTGCCAATACGCCCCTTCTCTATCCAGGCCCTGGCTTCCTTTACAGCCGGAAAACATCTTGTCCACATCCCCTCCATGAGAAATGTCTTTTTATCCTCCGCTTTCTTAAGTACCGCCTCAAGCTGAACCAGATTATCTACCATTGGCTTTTCGCTTAAAACCGGGATGCCTCTCTCCAGCGCTTCCATAATATAAGTATAGTGGCAGTCATTGGGGACTGCTATATAAGCTGCATCAGGCTTTTCCTTTTCCAACATTTCCCCAAAATCTGTATACGCTTTTCCACAGCCATATTTTTCCGCAAAATGCAGGCCGCTTTCAAAGCTCCTGGATGAAACCGCCGCCAGAACCGCATCCTTTACTTCTCCCATCCCTTTTGCAAACTCATTGGCTATATAGCCAGTACCAGCAATCACCCACTTTATCTGATTCATAAACATCCTCCTGACTTAATGTATTTTTATTGTCCTGTCTATGAATATTATGTGCATTTCTACTATATATGTCAATATTACTTCCTCATTTTTTATATATTTGTTACATATACACATTATAAAAACGTTTCCATGTAACTATTATGCACAAGGGAAACGTTTTCACAAATCAGTAATAATTATTATTTAATTGTCTTTTTTAAAGCTGCCAGACGAAAACCGCTGCATATCTGCCCCAACATCTGCCCAGGCGTATTTTTATAATCCCTTAAGCCGTACCGCCTTTCTGGAAATAGACATCCGTCACCTGATGGTAATCAATGTCTCCCTCTCCCTGAACCAGTTTCATGACTGTATCTACACATTTCTTTGCCAAAAGGGGAATATCCTGGCACACGGCCGTCACAACCGGAGTCACCATCCGCGTCATATCCGTGCCGTCATATCCCACAACTTTTAACTGCTGAGGGACTTTAATCCCCATGTCTGAAGCAAAATGATACAGGGCAATGGCGCCCATGTCTGAGGCAAATATGCCGTCCGCCTCTTTAAGCTCATCTACATACTTCTGCATAAGATCCATATAGTAAGAATAACTGGTTCGGTTCCACTCCATTTCCAGCGTCCTTACAGAAATATGATAGGCATTCATCACCTTCTCAAATTCTATATATCTGTCATTTGAAGGTGTGTTTACCTGAAAACAGCCGCCTATCTGGATAACCCTGCGGCATCCCCGGCTGGCCAGATATTCTGCAACCATCTGCCCGCCCTTTTTATGGTCCGAGTGAATCAGTGGTATCCTGGGCCCTAAATCATGGTCCATGCTGACAATCGGCTTATCTATTTCCTTATATACTGTGTCTTCTACCGAAAGCGCCCCTGTAATAATCCCGTCAACAATATTGCGCTTCAGCATATCAACATATTCTTTTTCCCTGTCACTGGTTTTAACTGTATTGCACACCATTGTTTTATAGCCGTATTTGTACAGCTCTATCTCAACCTGGCGGATGAAGGATGCATAAAAAGGGGTCTGGAAATCAGGTATAATCACTCCTATAATCCCCGACCTCTTTCTGGACAGATTCCGGGCCCGCTCATTGGGGATAAAATCCAATTCCCTGATAGCGGCCTCAATTCGCTCCCTGGCCTCCTCCGACACATACCCCGTATGATTAATCATCCTAGAGACTGTCGCTATCCCCACTCCTGCCTGCTCCGCCACATCTTTAATTGTAGTCAAACCAGATCCCTCCTGTTTTTTACTGTCATTTCCATTCACTCCAGAGAGCGCTTCTTTGTAATTGTAACTTTTTCATCATAACATGTAAAGATCTCTTCCACCTGTTTTTCCGGGATTCTAGGTGTTATCAGGCTGACGGCAGGTACAATGGCCAATCCTGCCAGCATAGCCACGGCCCCTGCATTAATAGGGGATTCTATATAACCCATAAACATATTCGATACTGTAATCCCCACACCTGTGATGAAACTGGCCCACACGGCTGCTTTTGTAACCCGTTTCCAGTACAGCCCGTATAAAAACGGCGCCAAAAAAGCGCCTGCCAGCGCTCCCCAGGAAATCCCCATGAGCTGGGCTATAAAGGTTGGAGGGTCCAGTGCAATGACTACTGAGATAATAATAAAGAAAATGATAAACAGCTGCATGGTAACTACCTGCTTCTTCTCACTCATATCCTTTATCACATTATCTTTCAGCAAATCCAGGGTCATAGTAGAGCTGGATGTAAGGACCAGGGAAGACAAGGTTGACATGGATGCAGACAGCACCAGTACCACAACCACACCAATCAGTATATCAGGCAGTGTGGAGAGCATAAAGGGGATAATACTGTCATATACAACGGCCCCTGTTGCCTTATCATAGAGCGCCGGGTCGTCAAACAGCCTGCCAAACCCTCCCAGAAAATAACACCCGCCTGAAACGACTACTGCAAATAATGTAGAAATCACTGTCCCTGTGTTAATTGCCTTTTCATCTCTGATCGCATAAAACTTACTGATCATCTGGGGCAGTCCCCAGGTTCCCAGGGAAGTCAGGACCACCACACCCAGAAGATTCACGGGATCCGGACCAAAAAATGAGGTGAAGGCTCCCGGCTGCCCCTGTGTCACTGGAACGTCACTGGGCAACTGCGCCATCGTCCCAAGGGCCTCCATGAACCCGCCCCTTCCGCTTAATACCGCGCCTATCACTGCCACAATTCCAATCAGCATAATGATTCCCTGAATAAAATCATTAATGGCCGTGGCCATATATCCCCCCAAAATCACATATACCGCAGTAAATGCCGCCATCACAACTACACAGTAAGCATAGGGAATATGGAATGCCATCTGAAACAGCCTGGAAAGGCCGTTGTACACAGAAGCTGTATACGGAATCAAGAATATGAACACAATCACCGATGCAGCAATTTTCAAGGACTTACTTCCGTACCGCTCCCCAAAAAACTCCGGCATAGTCCTGGATTTAAGATGCTGGGACATGACCTTTGTCCTTCTTCCCAGGACCACCCACGCCAAAAGGCTCCCCAGCACTGCATTCCCAATCCCGATCCATGTTGACGCCACTCCATATTTCCACCCGAACTGCCCGGCATATCCCACAAAAACAACTGCAGAGAAATAAGAAGTCCCATAAGCAAAAGCTGTCAGCCATGGCCCCACAGACCTCCCTCCCAGTACAAATCCATCCACGTTTCTTGTGTGTTTCCTGGAGTAGATTCCCACACCAACCATCACTGCAAAAAAAACAATCAGCAAAAATAATTTGACTCCCATCTCTCTTCCTCATTTCTTTTTTATAGTTCACCCGGCCTTTTTACTAATACGCTTTAAAGCGCAACGCTTTAAAGTATTAAAGTACCGTTTTTTATCTTACCACATGGAATTATTCCTGTCAACCAGGCCTTGCATTCCCCAGCGGCAGGGAGCCGAAGTCCCCAATACAAGCATACTGAACATCAAACTAGCAGCGATGCAGGCATGGGGGGTATTAGACCCTTACGGCAGCCGCCAAATGGACATGTAAACATGTCCCCTTGGCTGGTTGCCCGCGGGAAATAAAATGGCCGATGGAAACTTAAAAGCTTCCGTCAGCCATTGCTTTTATAGAAGTAACATACTCCGAAGGTGTCATACCCGTAATTTTCTTGAACTGGCGGGAAAAATAATGTATCGAAGTATAGCCAAGATGTTCAGAAATCTGGGTGAAATTCATGCGGTTGGTCCTGATCAATTCTTTTGCAATATTAATTTTCATAAGAGAAAAGTATTCTATAACTCCCATATTGCACTGTTCTTTAAAAATTTTTTGAAGCTGTGATCTTCCGGTCAAATTGTCATGGCAAATCTGGTCAATGGTGACACGAGTATCTATCCTACTTTCCAGATAATTCACAATTCGGTTAAAAACTTCTGTATCACTCTTACTCTTAGTTGTCTTAAGTGTTTCATGACGAGGCATACCTTTGTATGGCATCAGCGGGCCGGAATGTCTGCGGATCAGGTGAATTAGAAACTGGGTCAGATACAAATGAATAAGTTGTTCGGACCCAAAAAGATTTGGCTCTTTCATAGGCATGTTCTGAAGATAGGGATCATCCAGCCGGCAGTCAAAGCAACGTCTTGCCTCAATGATAATATTGGCTAAAAGATTCTGCTCCGTTTGGTCAATCTGCAGGATCCGCTTAGAAAAAAAGCGCATGGCTTCATCGGTACATTGGAAGGATATGACAACAAGGTTGGGGGCGATACCGCCAACTGCACGAACATTATGAAATTCATTTGGCTGATGAAAAGCAATATCTCCCTTTTTTAATATTGAAAATGAATCACCGGAAGTGATCCCCACTTCCCCCTTGTCCACACAGATAAATTCCCAGAAATTATGGGATTCTCCCTGGAAATAAAAATCATTCATATATTCGAAGTAGTGAATGCTGTAGATTTTACCTATATTTATTGAATTGTGAAGCTTAATTCCGTTATACCCCATAGTGGAACTCCTGTATTGTATTATCCGTATGATACTCCTGCCCTTTTACTATTTTACAATATTCTATTTTGTATTATAGCCTGTTATGAGCAAAAATCAAAGAGTAAAGTAAATGCAACTAGTGCAAATTATGGAGAAGATAAGACAAAGATTTTTCCCTTGGAGTATACTACAATAGACTTATCAGCCAAACAAACTATATAGAAAGTAAAGTATTAAAAAGAAAACCATAAGCATTCTTCTTTTTACAGCAATGGTTGGATTGCGGCAGAAGGAAAGAAAAAACGGCAGCCGTCCCTATATAGTATATGTACGCACAGCTTTAGAACACGTAATGTGATAACAGGCCAAAACGCTGGTCCAATCAGTATGATCCTGTGTCTGTACGCAGTAATTATCTTTCATCAGTAATAGATCATAAACGTCTGGAGGTAGAGCGATGAAAAAACCAATATTAGTCATTATGGCAGCAGGAATGGGAAGCCGCTATGGCGGATTGAAGCAGATTGACCCGATAGATGAAGAGGGACATATTCTCATGGACTTCTCCATGTATGACGCAAAACAAGCAGGATTTGAAAAGGTAATCTTTATTGTCAAGAAAGAGGACGAAACAGACTTTAAGGAAGCAGTCGGCACCCGCATGGCAGAACATATGGATGTATCCTATGCATTTCAGGAGCTCACGGATATCCCAGAAGGATATGAGGTTCCAGAAGGGCGTGTGAAACCGTGGGGGACGGCACATGCCGTACTTAGCTGTATTGATCAGATTGATGGGCCGTTTGCAGTAATTAATGCAGATGACTATTATGGCCAGGAAGCCTTCAAACTGATTTATAATTATCTGGTATCTCATGAAGACAATGAGAAATATTGTTATGCTATGATAGGATACCACCTCGGAAATACGGTAACAGATAATGGGCATGTGGCACGTGGTATCTGTGATATGAATGAAAAGGGAGAATTAGCAGCGATTTACGAAAGAACCAGAATTGAGAAACGTAATGGAGGAATCGCATTTACAGAGGACGGCGGTGAAACGTGGACTTCAATTGCAGCAGAAACAATCGTATCTATGAATATGTGGGGATTCTCTACGAGTATTCTGGAAGAAATCAAAGCAGAATTTCCAGCATTTCTAGACGCAGGATTCCAGGACAATCCAATAAAATGTGAATACTTCCTGCCCACAGTCGTAAGCAATCTCCTAAGCGAAGGCCGTGCAAGTGTTGCTGTTTTAGAATCCGCAGATAAATGGTATGGTGTAACATATAAAGAGGATAAGCCAGTAGTTGTAGCGGCGATTAAGCAAATGAAAGAATGTGGACTATATCCAACACATCTTTGGGAGGAAATATAAATGATTCAGGTGACACAGAAGCAAAAAGAGGAAGCAATTGCCCATTTTCAATTTGAGGGAACACTGATTAAGCAGGAATCATATGGAAGCGGACACATCAATGATACATTTCTTTTGACATTTGAAGCTAAAGGAAAAGAGAAAAAAAAGGAAAAAAATGTAATACTTCAGAGAATAAACACGGAAATATTTTCAGACCCAATTGGACTGATGGAAAATATTGTTGGCGTTACGTCCTATCTTCGCAGGAGGATTATTGAAGAAGGGGGAGATCCAGACAGAGAGACATTAAACATTATTCCTACGATAGATGGCAGAGATTATTTTTTGGACTCTAAAGGCGATTACTGGCGCTCGTATATATTTATTACAAATGCTGCAAGCTATGACAAGGTGGAACAACCGGAGTATTTTTACCAGAGCGCAGTGGCATTTGGACACTTCCAGTGTATGCTTGCTGATTATCCCGCAGAAACACTTCATGAAACAATTGCTGGATTCCATGATACAAAGGCTAGATTTGCTGCTTTCAAGAAAGTAGTACAAGAAGATGTGCTAAAAAGGGCAGCTTCCGTTCAAAAGGAGATTCAGTTTGTGTTGGGGCATGAGGATGTTGCAAATTATTTCAGCGATCTTCTTGCAGCTGGAGAAATACCTCTTCGTGTTACACATAATGATACCAAGCTTAATAATATTATGATTGATAACAAGACCAAAAAGGGTATCTGTGTCATCGATCTTGATACGGTTATGCCGGGACTTGCAATGAATGATTTCGGAGATTCTATCCGGTTTGGTGCAAATACTGCGGCAGAAGATGAGGCAGACCTGGATAAAGTCTCCTGTAGTATGGAGTTATTTGACCTGTATGCCAAAGGCTTCATTGAAGGATGCGGTGGGAAGCTTACACAGAAAGAAATTGATCTCATGCCCATGGGTGCAAAGGCCATGACATTTGAATGTGGAATGCGCTTTTTGACAGATTATCTTCAGGGAGATACCTATTTTAAGACTCACAGAGAAGGGCATAATCTGGATAGATGCAGAACTCAATTTAAACTGGTTGAGGATATGGAACAGAAATGGCATACTATGCATGAAATAGTTAAAAAGTACAGCAGCAATTAGGGAGCAGAATAATGGCAAAGATTTTAATTACAGGTGGAGCAGGGTATATTGGAAGTCATACAGCACTGGAACTGCTAAATGCAGGATACGAGATTGTAGTATATGATAATCTTTTTAACTCTTCAGAGGAATCCATAAAAAGAGTGGAGAAGCTGACTGGTAAGAAAATTACATTCTATAAAGGAGATGTATTGGATGAAGGTACCCTAGAATCTATGTTTCGGGCGGAGAATATTGATGCTGTTATTCATTGTGCGGCATTAAAGGCTGTTGGAGAATCTGTCCAGAAGCCATTGGAGTACTACCACAACAATATTACAGGAACACTTAATCTGTTGGGCGTTATGGATAGGGTCGGAGTTAAAAATATTGTATTTAGTTCTTCAGCCACTGTTTATGGAAGTCCAGAAGAAATCCCAATCACAGAAGCCTGCCCGAAAGGTCAGTGTACGAACCCTTATGGCTGGACGAAATCCATGATGGAACAGATTATGGCTGATCTACAAAAAGCAAAACCAGATTGGAACGTAATTCTTTTGAGATATTTTAATCCGGCTGGAGCTCATAAGAGCGGATGTATCGGGGAAGATCCGAAGGGCATCCCAAACAATCTGATGCCATACATTTCTCAAGTTGCAGTTGAAAAGCTGGAAAAGCTTGCAGTGTTTGGAGATGATTATGATACTCCCGACGGAACAGGGATCCGCGATTACATCCATGTGGTGGATCTTGCGATGGGACACGTAAAAGCCATTGACTATATCTTTGATAAAAATCCAGGACTTGATGTCATCAATCTGGGAACCGGAATAGGTTACTCAGTACTTGATATGGTTAAAGCATTTTCCAAGGCATGTGGAAAGAATATCCCATATGAAATCAAACCTCGTCGTGCAGGAGACATTGCAATATGCTATGCGGATCCAAAGAAGGCAAAAGAAGTCCTTGGCTGGAAGGCTGAAAGAGATTTGGATGAAATGTGTGAGGACACGTGGAGATGGCAGTCTCAGAATCCCAATGGCTATGCTGAGCCAAATACCCCGATGTAAGCATACGGGCATCAAACTAGCAGCGATACAGGCATCGGGGTATAGATGCCTGTATCTAAGACTTCCCATGCACCTAGCTCTCTGAGGAGGACGCTCCCATCTGCTTCACCCGGTCCTGTATGGTCTTATTATAATTCTCTATCCTGCGGCTGTATGGCTCTTCCATAAACTTTGAGTTAAGCATAAAGTCGGCTGTGGCAAGATTGTTGGCAATGGGTATATCATATACGACGGCGATTCTCAGCAAGGCTTTTACATCTGGATCATGGGGCTGTGCCTCTAATGGATCCCACAAAAAAATCATAAAATCAATCTGCCCTTCCACAATTTTGGCCCCTATCTGCTGGTCGCCTCCCAGAGGGCCGCTGCAATACCCCTTGACAGGCAAGCCTGTCCGCTCTGAGATCAGTCTGGATGTGGTTCCCGTCCCACACAAAAAATGGCTTTTTAATATTTCCTTATTTCTGTCACACCAGTCAACCAGTTCTTTCTTTTTGCCATCATGGGCGACCAAAGCTATATGTTTCGCCTTTCCGATTACCATAGTTACAAAGTTCTCATCTAACATATTATTCCCTCCATCACTGGCCCTGCGTCTATACAGGAATCTTTCATGTAACTGCTTCCAATTTACAAGAATACATAAGACTACACGGCCAGAGGCATCTGTCAATGCCCCCTCTTGGATAAACCATTTAAACAAGCTGTTCCATAGAATGGAAGCGGATTGAAGCCAGCAGGCCTATGATTACTGTTATTATAATACTATAAATCAGAATGATTGGAAAGACAAAATCTATGCCAAATACAAATCCTGCTATGACTGCCGCCAAAACTCCAAAACCGAGGAGCGTCATCTGAATCAACGCCCTAACTATATCTTGCCCGGTCTTACCCAACGTATCTCCCAGCACACATTGTGCCACAACCCTTGTATACAGCCTGTTTGCCTGCAGCACTGTATAAATCAGGACGGAGAGGATTACCTGTGCGGGATGAATCCTCCACACAATCCCCAGGGGAATACAAAACAGGCATCCGTCTGCCAGAGCTTTTATATGCTCCATTAAAGTAGAGTACCACAGCTTCTTCACAGGACTGTCAGGAATCATAAAAAGGTATGGACTCTTAAGTTCATTCTCCCATTTCCCAAGATATCCCGTCAGTATCAGAGTCATATAAGCAATAATGCCTAGAAGGTACATCTGGGGCACACCCGACTTCATCGCATTCTCCCTGAGCGTAAACGAAAACAAGGCTGCTATAAAAACACTGATAAGTGTCATTTTAGAAAAAATGAAGTATTTCTCTTTCCTATATTCCAGCAGCTGCCTGTAAAATATAGCCTTTGCCCCAGTTGCCTTTATCGTCCGGTTCACACGGCGGAACTTTCTTTTCTTCTGCTCCATGCCCAGGACCACCTCACCGTCTTTCTTGCGCCTGCGCATCTCGGCATAATTGTCTGCAAATTTCGCCGCATCCTCAAAATACTCTCCCCGGCAGGGTATGCAGCGGGCCACAAAGAACATGCCAATTACAGAGAATACATATAGGCTGCTGCAGACAACATTCAAAGTTGTAGGCCCTAAAAGCACCAGGCGGTAAACAGCAATATTCCACCCTACTACTGGTATCATCTGAAGGCCTTCCCAGTCTACAAAGGATGAGGCCGTCTTAAGGGAGACTCCATGCTCCCTAAAATACAGTATGATAAACAGCGTAATTCCAACCAGAAACACCTTGATCAGCCGCCCTATCCACAGCATCACCTTGGATGGGATCTTGTCATTGGTATATAGAAATACCATCAGGCTGGATTCAAATATGGTTTCCAGCACGCATCCTGTGAAAAAGAATAACAGCATACGCCATACTTCCACATTAAATACTGTAACCCCGGCAATAAAAAACAAAATGCAGATCCCCACTGTCAGAAGATAGTTCATCCAGGCACTATGGATAAGCACAGTTTTGGGACTAATGGGCGCAGGAAAAACAAAATGCCCATGGGCCGGCCTGAATATAATCCCTTTCTTAGAGGCATACCCGATAAAATTGCTCAGAAATATATAAATAGTCCAGACTGTAATCACAGCCACCAGTCCCTTTACAGAACCAAAACTAACCATCTTCAGCAGCTGCCCAACCATAACTATGACAAAAACAGCATACAGTACTCCGGCAATGATAAGTATAAGGGAAACTGGTTTTTTAACCGCCTTCTTCAGGCTATTGATAAAGCTCCTTTTTGTCAGATACATTAACGCTCTCATGATTTCTCACCATCCGTATTCCAGTCTCCAGTCATCTCAAAGAACAAGTCATCCAAATCCTTCTCCCCGGCCTCAGACTTCTTGTATGAACCTATAATATGGCTCTTCTCCATGACAAACATTACATCCCACAATTCTTCCACCATCTCCAGCATATGTGTGCTGATTAAAACTGTCACCCCTGTTTCCTTCAACTCCAGAACCACATCCTTCAGCTCTTTGATTGCCTTTGGATCCAGGCCCACCATGGGTTCATCCAGCAGAATTACCTTTGGACGGATGGCCAGGGCACAACAGATACTTACCTTCTGCATCATCCCCTTTGACAGTTCATTGCCCAGTTTATCCTGCTTATCGTCCAGATCAAAACGCTTCAGGATGGACGCGACCTCCTCATCTGAGATCCCACTGTCATATGCCTTCCTCACGTATTCAATATGTTCCCTGACAGTCAATGACTCAAACATGGCAGGTATCTCGGGAACATAGGCAAAAATCTTCTTTGCCTCCAGCTGCCTGGCAGGTATCCCCTGTATGCCGATTCTGCCCGAATATCTGAGCAAGCCTGCAATACTCTTGATTATCGTAGACTTTCCGGCTCCGTTTGGCCCTAGCAAGACCCCTACCTGCCCGTCAGGTATAAAAAAACTGACCTTATCCACTGCCAGGTACTTCCCATATGATTTACTTAATTCCTGAATTTCAAGCATACTATCCTCCTCATAAAGCATCCTTATATTGTTCTGATATTTAGAAAGCTTTATTGTATTATTGATTTAATACAATAATACGTTGTTTTTTATTCTCTGTCAACACTAACTTAATAGCTATATGAGATTTTTTGCAGCAAATATAGTACTTATAATATTTATATGTTACAATATACAAAACCTCAAAAGTTTATATAAGGGACGCCCCTTAATTCATACTCTGAAATGTACGCAAGATGGAGGGACTAGTGTGAAAGAAAGTAGAGGTCAGCCGTAAATGGGTGCACTTCATTAAGCTGTC
>ERZ652168.29-NODE-29-length-71270-cov-18.4502_pt1 | contig 71270 bp, 57 predicted proteins | sample MGYA00514763_ERZ652168 | MGnify/ENA metagenome assembly ERZ652168
GGCAGCGTCAGATGTGTATAAGAGACAGACCATATACTGTCAATACAGGCAAGCCTGTATATCATATCTGGTATAGAGCGGGTGCGGCGCACCCTTTTGCTCCCCCAATCCCTATAGCAATCCAAGGCACAAGTCAAAGACCCCGATGCAAGCATACGGGGCAGCAAACTAGCAGCAATGCAAGCATCGGAGTATTAGACCCTCCCAGCAATCGCTAAATGGACATGTAAACATGTCCGCTTGGCTCGTTGCTCGCCAGAATAAAGGAGATTTATCATGTTAAAAGTAAAAGACATTGAAAATATTCCCATGAATTGTTCCATGACGGAATTTGTAGGCACCACAGTTCTTGATACAATCGGACTCGTTATCCCCGGGACTGCCCCTGCGCTCCTGGAGCAGATGAAGCTTCCCAAGCCTTTTAAAAGCCTTGGACTGCTGAGTTCCCGCACGGGGGCGGCCGGGCAGATCAATGCTGTGGACGAGGCAGTTAAATCTACAAACACCGAAGTCCTCTCTATTGAGCTTCCCAGAGACACAAAAGGGTGGGGCGGCCACGGCAACTTTATCATCCTGGGAGGGGAGAATGTCTCGGATGTCAGAAGAGCCGTAGAAATGGCTCTCGAATATACTGATAAATATGCAGGAGAACTCTACATAAGTGAAGCAGGGCACCTGGAATTCACCTATTCTGCAAATGCGGGGCAGGCTCTCCATATGGCTTTTGACACGCCCCTGGGAAGGCCTTTCGGTTTCTTCTGTGGTTCCCCGGCTGCCATCGGACTGGTCATGGCGGATCTGGCCCTCAAATCCTCCCCTGTTGAGATCGTAAAATATATGACTCCCACAAGAGGTACCAGCCATTCCAACGAGGTCATTGCCGCAGTCACCGGCGATGCCAGTGCTGTAAAAAATGCCGTCCTTACTGCAAGGGATGTGGGACTTAAGCTTTTAGTTTCACTGGGAAGTTACCCGGAAACGCCTGCCAGGCCGTATCTGATTTAAAGATACGGCCTGGCTGCACAGCAACGTTTTATATCTTTCCATAGATTTCCTTCGTAACATATGCCTTTACAGAAATCCCCTCAGGTACATAGTTTTCCTCCAGAAGTTGGCCATTTTTCCGTATCAGCTGTACTTTAGGGGCCTGTTCAAAGGGGTAGACTCTTTCAATATATATCTGTTCCCTGCGCAAAATCTCCAGCAGTTTTTCCTTTAGTTCATCTAACCCCTGCCCTGTTTTAGCAGATACTAGGACAGAATAGTCCGCCTGGAAATCCCGGAAGCTTCTTTTATCAGAAATACGATCCTGTTTATTAAAAAGCGTAATAATCGGCTTGCCCTCAATCTTAAGTTGACGGAGGGTTTCATATACAACATACATCTGGGTGTCCATCTGAGGGTTTGACCCATCGACGACATGAAGAATAATATCCGCATATCTCGCCTCCTCCAATGTGCTTTTAAAGGCTTCGATCAAATGGTGGGGCAACTTGTGTATAAACCCTACCGTATCTGTCAGCAGTATTTCCTGCTGCTTATTGAGCTTCAGCAAGCGTGTTGTCGTGTCGAGGGTGGAAAACAACATTTCATCTTCCAAAATCCCCGCCCCTGTAAGGGCATTTTCTATACTGCTCTTCCCTGCAGATGTATATCCTACAAGTGCGGCAATCTTTAAATTGGATTCCTTTTTTTGCGCCCGCAGCAGCGCCCTGTGCTGTTCGACCTCGCGCAGCTCTTTTTTCAGCCTGCTGATTCTTTCTCTGATCAGCCGCCTGTCAGTTTCCAGCTTCTTTTCTCCCGGGCCCCTAGTTCCAATGCCTCCGCCCAGACGGGACAGAGAATTTCCAAGTCCTGTAAGGCGGGAGGCGCGGTATTTCAGCTGGGCCAATTCCACCTGGATTTTGCCCTCACTGCTTACGGCCCTGGCTGCAAATATATCCAATATCAATAAAGTTCTGTCGGCTACCTTACACGAAAGCTCCTTCTCCAAATTATATAGCTGGACAGAAGTCAGCTCATCATCGCAGATAATTCCATCCGCCCCGGTTTCCCAAAGCTGATTTTTAAGCTCCGTAACTTTTCCTTTTCCTATATAAGTTGCCGGATGTACAGCCTCCCGCCTCTGTATCATCCTGCCGGCCACCTGCACTCCTGCCGTCCGTGCCAATTCTGACAGTTCGTCTAAGGATTCTTCTATTTTCTCTTCCTCATTCCACTGTATCCCGACCAGCAGCATTTTCTCCGTCTTTTCTCCTGTTTCAAATATTGCCATAGCATGTCCTCACATTCCTCTTTACTTTATATCTGCCAATATATCCATATCCAATGGCATCCTATTTTAATCTGATAATAAAAATGGGTACCGGAGGATTATTTTTTCTGTTATAAAAGCTGTTCACAATAACCAGCCACTTTTTTGTATCCAGGCCTTTTAACCAGGCCAGAATTGCCTCTTTCTCCCGAAACCCAGAATCGCCCCCGCTATATACGCATAAGCTCATGACCCCGTCAGGTTTAAGCAGCAAAAGGCCGGCCTCCAGGGCAGCGATGCTTGTCTCAGGCTCTGTGGAAATGGCATGGTCGCCGCCGGGCAGATAGCCAAAATTAAAAACGATGGCAGATACGCCCGTTTCAACGTAATCTCCCATCTTTTCGTGTCCGTCCTGAATCAGGACGGCCCTGCCCTCATATCCATTTTCATTAAGCCGCCGTCCCGTTGCCGCAATCGCCTCAGGCTGAATATCAAATGCATATACCTTACCCTCAGTCCCTGCCAGGCTGCACAAAAATTCCGTGTCCACGCCATTGCCCGCTGTTGCGTCCACACAGATGTCCCCCTCCTCAATATACATCTCCAGAAAACGATGGCAGTATTCTGTGATCTGATAGCTATACTTCATATCATCTACTCCTTTGGCAATATCCCTAAAAACTACCTTGTACGTAAAAACGCCGCCTCCCTCTGGGCCTCACTGTCATCTGGGTATTGTGCAATATACTCTTCTATCTTTGCCTTGGCGCTGGCCCAATCCAGCTTCTTTTCATAACAGACAATTTCATTATACTTCATTTCCTGCAATACTTCAGCATAAGGAACCTCTTCTCCCTCCTCAGGTTCTGTATAGGAAGAGGCCGCCGCGATCCCCTGTTCAAATGCCTGGAGGGCGCCGTCATAATCTTCCAAATGCATAGAGCAAATCCCCATTAAATTATAAGTTGTGGGAGCTGCCTCGCCCCCATTATCCAGCGCCTTCTGAAAGGCTTCCTTAGCCTGCTGATATTCCTGCTGTTCATAATAAACCAGGCCTAACCCGCGGTATCCCTCTGCGGCGTCCTCCTCTGCATCCAAAGATTTTTCAAAGGAAGCTGCTGCATCTGTATACGCCCCTTCCTCAAGGAAAGCTGTCCCCTCTTCTATATAATTGACTGGTTTCTGGCATCCTGTCAAAAAACAGGCTGCCAGAATTGCAAGCATAATCCCCTTTTTCATATATGTCCCCTTACTCCGGATATTTTAGTACCCAGAAAGAATTCAAAATATTAATCAGCATCACAACCATATCCGCAATAATTGCATTTTGCATTGTTACATAGCCAAGAGCTGCCAGGAATAGCAGAATAACCTTCATCCCGATAGCAAACACGAGATTCTGCTTGACAGCCCGTATCGTCCCTCTGGCTATTTTAACAGCATTAACAATCTTAGAAAGTTCATCCTCCATCAATATTACATCAGCCGCCTCCAGCGCCGCATCAGCTCCCAATCCTCCCATGGCAATCCCTATATCAGCCAGGGCTAAAACTGGGGCGTCGTTGATGCCATCCCCTACAAAAGCCAGCTTCTCATCCTCCATCTGGCTCTCCATGAACTCTTTCACCTGCTCCACCTTCTCTTCAGGCATCAGGTTTGCATAGACATACCCTATCCCAAGCTGCTTGGCAACTGAATCTGCTACCCTCTGGTTATCACCTGTGAGCATGACCGCCTCCAGCTGATGCCGCTGCATCCATCGGATTGTTTTCTTAACATCACTGCGTATGGAATCAGCAATCAGAACATACCCTTCATACTGTCCATTGACCGCCACATGGACTGCAGTCCCAATCTCACTGACCGGCTGGTAGAAAATTCCCTGCTGATCCATAAACTTAGAATTTCCGATCAGCGTCTCCTGCCCATCTATACGCGCACAGACACCGAAACCTGGATATTCCGTCACGTCTGTGACCTTGCCTGTATCCACCGCTCTGCCGTATGCCTCACGCAGGGATACGGCTATGGGATGGTTAGAGTGGATTTCACCATAAACTGTTGTTTCCAGAAGCGCCTCCTCACTCATATATGTGGGCTGTATATCCTTTACCCGAAAGATTCCCTCCGTCAATGTCCCCGTTTTATCAAAGACAAATGTTTCTGTATGTGAAAGAAATTCCAGGACATTACTGCCCTTAATCAGGACACCCTGCCTGGACGCTGCCCCTATCCCTCCCAGAAACGCCAGCGGGACCGATACCAGCAGTCCGCATGGACAGGCCGCAACCAGAAAGATTAATCCCCGGTACATCCAGATATTTTGATTATCTCCGGGCAGGATCATGGGCGGGAGCATCATCACCAGTACACCGAGCAAAGTCACTGCCGGGGTATAAAACCTAGTAAACCGGGCCGCAAAATTTTCACTGCCAGCCTTTTTGTTGCCGGCATTTTCCACAAGCTCTATAATTCTGGAGGCAGTGGAGTCCTCATATATCTTAGATACCCTTGCCTCCAGGACACCGCTTATATTGATACTTCCGCTGTAAAGCCTCTCCCCTGGCATAGCCTCCCGGGGAACAGATTCCCCCGTCAGCGCTTTTGTATCTACCATACTGTTTCCCAGCGTCACCACTGCATCTACTGGTATTTTCTCCCCAGGCTTGATTATAATAATCTGTCCGGGATGGAGTTCTTTGGGGTGTACTTTCTCTTCACCATACCTTAATTTACGGTTCGCATACTCCGGCCGAATATCCATAAATTTGGCAATGGATTTTTTTGTCCTTGTCATGGAGATGACTTCAACTGTCCTTCCAAACTGAAAAAACAGCATCGCCCCCACAGCTTCCACATATCTTCCTATGACAAAAGCTCCTATGGTAGCCAAAAGCATAAGTAAATTTTCATCAAAAATATAAAATTTCCTAAGATTCTTCAGCATGTCCCAGAATATTCCAAGGGACATAACTAAATATGGCAATAAAAATACAATAAGCCGGGCCCTGCCATATACATCCCATTGTCTGACCGAAAACATTGCAAAAAGATATAGCAGCAGGCCTGCCCCCATTTCGATAAATTTGAGCTTCACTTCCTTCGCCATCTCGGCCCCCTCTTTTCATCCGTCATCTCACTATTCCCGGATATGCTCCATCCCCTGGTTCATGATTGTCTTAATATGACTGTCCGCCAGAGAATAAAATACTGTTTTTCCCTCCCGGCGGTTCGTAACCAGCTTCATCTGTTTCAGCACTCTGAGCTGATGCGATATAGCCGACTGTGTCATGTTCAGGGACTGGGCCAGGTCACATACGCACATCTCACTCTGGAACAGGACATACAAAATCTTTATCCTGGTCAAGTCTCCGAATACCTTAAAAAAATCGGCCAGGTCTTTTAACTCACCTGAAGCAGGCATATGGCTCTGCACTTCTTGCGCAACGCCCTCGTGCACATGCCTGAAATCACAGTGCTCTACTTCTATCTTTTCCATATATTGCTTCTCCCTTCATATGAACAGCCATTCATTTCATTATACGTAAAATGTTCCTCAAGGTCAAGCAATGCACACGCCTATGGCCCTATCCCTACATTCACTCCGGCCTCTGGATTCCTGAAACTGCAAACACACGTGCCAGGGTGGTACAAAGCAGCTGCATGTCCACTGGCTTTGCCACATGTGCATTCATGCCTGCCTCCAATGATGCCTGTACATCCTCAGCAAAGGCATTGGCCGTCATGGCTATAATAGGGATTTTAGAGGCGTCACCCCTGTCCAGCTCCCGGATCCCCCTGGCGGCCTCAAAACCATTCATAACCGGCATCTGGATATCCATAAAGATCACGTCATATGTGCCCGGAGCTGCATTCTGAAACTCCTGCACTGCCAAATACCCGTTTTCTTTTACAACGGACTTTGCCCCATGCATCTGCAGCAGTTCACAGAGGATTTCAGAATTAATCGCATTGTCCTCTGCAATAAGGACATGCAGTCCATTTAAAATATCTACTGCCGCCGTGTCATTTCCGCCAGAAACACTGGACGCCGCCTCGGCAGTATCCTCTGGTATTTCGCATTCCAGTTCCACCCAGAAAGTAGTTCCTTCGCGCACCTGGCTATCCACCCGGATTGTGCCCCCCATCAGGTCTATCAGCCCTTTCGTGATGCTAAGGCCTAATCCTGTCCCTTCTACCTTTGCAACACTGCTGCTGCGGGTAAACGGCTCAAAGAGATGGCTCTGAAACTCCTCTGTCATTCCAATGCCTGTGTCCCTGACCATGAACCGATAGCGTACTGTGCCAGACTCCTTCTGGGGCTGTATCTCTTCCCCGAAGAATTCCACACTGCCCCCTTCAGGCGTAAACTTAAAGGCATTGCTCAGCAAATTGATAAAAATCTGATTGATACGCAGCGCATCTCCCAGAAAATAAGGATTCTCAAGCCTGCCCGTATGGAATTTAAGCTTTAACCCGGCGCTTCTGGCCTGAGCCTCCATAATAGAATAGAGCTGCCCCATCATCTCTTCCATAGAATTCTGCATATTATTCAGGCAGATTTTAGACTGCTCTATCTGGCTCATATCTAATATATCATTAATCAAGCTCAGTAAATGCCTGGAGGAAGCTGCTATCTTCTGCAGATATTCTGCGGTTCTCTCCTTGTCATCCAAATGGGCTGCTGCCAGGCTTGTCATCCCCATAATAGCATTCATGGGAGTCCGTATATCATGGCTCATGGATGCCAGGAAGTCGCTTTTTGCCCTATTTGCCTTTTCGGCCAGATCCAAAGCCTTTTCAAGGGCATTTTGGGACTTTCTTTCTGCCACAAGTACATCTGTCATATCTGCCCGTACCAGGCAGATTGTTTTATGGCCCTCATCCCCCCACAGAACATTCACTTGTTTAAACAGCAGGGTATCCTCTTGTTTAAAGGAAAATACAAAATCATACCCTGCAGGGGATTCTTCCAGGCGTGCCAGCATCGTATCCAGCCTTAGCTGCCTTATAGTTTCATCTCTGCCCCCGGATCCATAATAGGCAGTGAAGCCTCCTATCCATCGGTCATAATCAGCAACAATATACGGCATATCATTATTCAGCACAGTCTCCCGTGTATGCATTGTAAAAGACCTACTGTCTACATCAATAACCCCTGCAAGTTCAAAAGTATAGGCTATCATATTTAGAAGCCTCTGCTGCTCCCTTACAAAATCTGTAATATCTGTCCGCGCAAGGCAGACACGGCCCAGGCGCAAATCAATAGCAGCCACTGTAAGGCTTTTAGTCTGGACATTGCCATTCTTCCCTACAACAGAATAAGAAAAAGAATATGTATTGTTTCTGGCGAGCTGTTCCATAATGTATTTAGGGTCCAGCATATTAGAGACACGCTCTCTGTCCCGGGGAACCACTTCTTGAGATAATAAAACACGGACTCTTTCTGAATAGGTCCTGTTATATTTCACCGGATCCTCTGGTACGATACTACTTACCAATGAGCTTTTATCATGCAGCAAATCTATATCTGCCACTAAATCATAGCTGACAACGGACAGCTGCTGCAAAATCCTGTCAGAAATAGTCTGCTCTGTAATATCTGTCACTGTCAGAATCCCCGTAATGTCCCCTGTGTCCGGCGTCTCCACCAGGTTCACCTTAAACTGCACATAGCGTCCGGTCTCCTCTTTCGGAAGCTGTACATAGCAGCATAAAAGAAGCTCTGTTTCTCCCCTCTCAAAAGCAGCAATCGACGGCGCATTAAGATACGTTTCCAAAAACCGTTTCTTCTCCTGCTCATCTGTAATTAAACTGGCGATTCCTGTAAAAAAGTTATCACGGACTGATCCAAAGGTTTCCAGAAGATTAGAATCTGTATGGTCAATAATCTCCAGAATCCTGTCGCGTGTAATATTACAGTGCCCTAAAATCAGTGTGTTCGGGCCGGGAGTCAGATAGTGCTGTAAGATCAGTTCCCTGTATTGCTGCCTCAGCTGCTCCTGCCCCTCCCTCTCTTTTGTAATATCATTATAATCCACATAAACCCTGGTATCCTGGCCCTCGCTTTGTATCACGGAAAATATAGCCTTTACCCATATATATTCCTCTGTCCCACCCTTTCTCAGACGGTATGTCATTTCATAGCGGGACTGGCCCTTTGCAATACATTTATTTAAATTTTCCCTAAGATATTCTCTGTCATCCGGGTGGACGCCGGATACGGCGTCTCTGCGGTACATTTCCCACGCTTCTTTAGGAGTCATATGTACCATCTCTGCAAACCCATCCGAAAGAAATTCTGGCGTCATGGCTCCGCTGGCGTCATGGCGCACTACCGCCACACCACCGGGAAGATGCTTAAGCACTGTCTGAAAATATTTGTCCAGCTTTTCCTTTTCCTTCTGCAGCAGCACATCCTCCGTAACGTCCCTTACATATTTCACATAGACTGGCACTCCGCTCCAGTCCGTCTCCCAAAACCGTGTACTGTAGAACTTCCCCCTGTCCTCAAAGGACATTAGGTGGGATACCCCATCTGGGGCATGGCTTTTCAGCGTGCAAAAAGAGCAGGGTCTATCTTTACCATGAAGAACAGAATAGCACTTTCCCCCGATGCCTTTTCCCTCCTTCCAGAAAATCCCCTTCGATTCATTGGCATAGAGCAGATTATAGTTCTCTTTATCAATCACATATATCTCATCTACTGTCTCATTGACAATACTTTGAAACAACTTAGCTTCAGACGATACTCCTGTAACTACCGCATAAAACTGGGGTTCTTCCGACACAAACTCTATGCCTCTGCCGTTAAGGTGGCACCAGCTTAGGCTTCCGTCTTTATTCTGCATTCTACAGTGGATATCCAGAACCCCTCCATTCTCCAGCACATTCTCCACGGCGGCAGTCACCCACGGGCGGTCCATCTCACAGACTATATTTAAAGCATTATCTTGTACAATACTCTCGAATTCCCTTTGCTCCACCCCCAGAAGAGCCAACATCCCATCAGAGAAAAAATCAGAGACAAACCGCCCGCCTTCTATATGGCAGCTGATGACTCCTCCCTGAATCATATGAATTACAGACTGAAGTTTCGTTCTGGCATCAGCCAGTTCCCCATCCTTAGTCTCCATAATATTCTGACTGTTCTCAACCATAACCTGCATCCTTTCCGCTGCCGCGTGCCAATTATTACATATCCCTTTCTGGTTTACAAAGGAGTATGCACCCATATGTATCATATTTTATCATAAACAATGGCTGTCTACAAGTTACAGGATTTATATAGGAGAAAGGGCCGCAAAGGGATCTCCATTTGTATGTATATAACAGATTAGGAGCCGCGAAACCCGCGGCTCCCAAATGCAGCGCCCTCTTATTATCTGTCCCAACTTTTTAATAATATGTCTACAGTTTTTTGTATAATATTCTTACAGAATTTAAGATACACAGCATCGCTACTCCTGTATCTGCAAATACTGCCATCCACATATTGGCAAGTCCAGCCAGGCCCAAGGCCATCACAAGGAATTTAACAACAAGGGCGAATATAACATTCTGCTTTGCAATAACTCCTGTGCTTCTGGCAATATTTAATGACTGCGGGATCGCCTCCATGGAGGAAGTCATAAACACAACATCTGCCGCCTCTATAGCTGCATCTGCGCCGCTTCCCATTGCAGCTCCCACGTCTGCCCCGGCAAGTACCGGTGCATCATTAATACCATCCCCAACAAACATTACGCTGCCATGCCTAGAGCGGATCTTCTGCAGTTCCTGAACCTTATCTTCCGGCAGAAGCCTGGCGTGTATTTCATCAATCCCGGTCTCCCTGCCCACATTCTCCGCACTCTTTCGTGAGTCGCCTGTCAGCATAGCTGTAACAATACCCAGCCGTTTCAGGGCTTTGATTGCAGCCTTTGCCTCACTCTTTATTGTATCTGCAATAACCAGGCGGCCTGCATAAGAGCCATGGACTGCCAGAAGCACTTCTGTGCCGTATAAGGTATCTTCTCCCTCAGGTAACTTCACTCCAAAACTCTCTAGTAATTTCCTATTACCACAGAGTACAGTTCCCTCCTCCAGCTCAGCTTTAACACCTTTCCCGGAAATTTCTTCCACAAAGGAGGGCCGCACTATTTGTATGTTCCGTTCCTTAGCAGCTGTTACTATACTGTTTGCAATTGGATGTGTAGAAGCCATTTCGCAGCTGGCGGCTATTTTTAAAAGTTTTTCGCCGTCCATACCTTCAGAAGGAAGAATATCCTGAACCACAAAGTTTCCTTCTGTAATTGTCCCTGTTTTATCCATGACAATAGATTTGACGCCCTGCATTGCCTCTATTGCAACACCGCCTTTAAATAAAATCCCTTTCTTAGATCCAGAACCGATCCCTGAGAAAAATGCCAGAGGCACGCTCAACACCAGTGCACATGGACAGCTGATTACAAGAAATGTGAGGGCCGTATATACCCAATAATTCCAATCTCCCGTAATAATAGAAGGTATAATGGCCGTTGCCGCTGCCAAAATTACCACAAACGGTGTATACACTCTTGAGAATCTTGTAATAAACCTATCAATTTTGGGTTTGCTTGCCGCTGCGTTTTCTACAGAATCCAGAATCCTCGTAACCATAGAGTCTTCCAGCGCCTTATCCACACGTATCTTCAGAAGCCCTGACGTGTTCACACATCCAGATGTCACTGTATCTCCTGATTTGGCTGCTACCGGGACAGGCTCTCCAGTCACAGGAGATGTGTCAATCCTGCTTTCTCCTTCCACAATAGTCCCATCTAAAGGTATCCTATCGCCTGGCCGTACAAGAACTATGTCACCTGGCCGGGCCTCTTCGGCCGGAATCACCTGTATATCTTTCCCCTGTACCTTATTTACTATTTCAGGACGCATATCCACGGCGTCCATAATCTGGCTGCGGCTTCTTGCCACTGCAATTTCCTCAAAAAGCTCGCCGACCCGGTAGAACAACATAACTCCCACAGCCTCCGGAAACTCCTTGATTACAAATGCTCCCAATGTAGCAATACTCATAAGAAAATTCTCGTCAAATACCTGGCCCTTTGTCAAATTTCTGGCCGCGCTTAAAAGAACGCCTCTTCCCAGTATCAAATACCCAACAACATATAGGGCGGCAGAGAGATACACATTGACCGGCTCAGCCAATTTTCCCCCTGCGAAAAAAACAGCCCCTGCCACAATTTCATAAATATCTTTTTTATTTTCACTGATCTTCCCAGGCTGGCTCTGTCCTTTGACCGCAGGCCTATTCTTTCTTTTAGATACCTGCACTTCACTTTCAATTGAGGAACAGATTTCCTGGAATACAGGCAGCAATTCTTCCTTTGTGTTTGTCACCACCTGAAGCTGCTTGGTGGCAAAAATAATATTTGCAAAATCAACCTGGGGAAGTTCCTGTATCTTTCTCTCCATCTTAGCGGCACAGTTTGCGCACCCTAAGTTCTCCAAAATATATACCTGCTTCTCAGCAGTGTCAAAAGCATGGTCTACTTCTCTTCTCTCAACCGGCTCATGGGTATGGCCTTCATGGCCGTGATGATGACCGCAGCCGCACTCCCCATCGTGGTCATGCTCTTCATGGCTATGGTCATGGCCGCAGCCGCACTCCCCATCGTGGTCATGCTCCTCATGGCTATGCTCATGGCCGCAGCCGCACTCCTCATCGTGAGGATGCTCCTCATGGCCATGGCCCTCATGTATATGGCCACATGAAGTATGTTTTAAATCTACCTTTCTATTTAATGCTTGTTGTGCCATAATAATACCTCCATTCCAATATATGAATAACTGTTCATATGTTCATATAACCATATTTCTTTTCACTTGTCAATAGTTTTAAAATAATTTCTTCCAATTTTTAAATAATATTCTTCTGTATAATAACTATCTATTTTTGTAATATAAAAGGGGAGAAATGCATCTCCTCCAGAGCATACATTTCTCCCCTTTTATAATATGTTTTATGATCCCCGTCATTGGAATGGGGCCTTTGTTTTGTCAATCCAGATGAAATACAGGTTCCAAGTCAGTAGATACCGGACTATTGTCTGGGTTTGTCTCCATTATATCTGCCATAAAATCCCACCACTTACGGTTGATTGCAGTATCCGCCCCTTTTGCCCACAGTTCCTCATCTTCAATTTCAATATAGCCAAATAAAATCAGCGTCTCACGGTCCAGGTATATGCTATAGTTCCTTCCGCCATGCTCATGAATCATATCCTGCATCTCTGGCCATAATTCATTGTGCCTCTTTTCGTATTCTGCCTCCATCCCAGGGTACAATTTCATCTTAAATCCTTTTCTGATCATTTTCACTTTCCTCCTGACACTGATCTAATATATCTGTAAACATTTTATTTGCAAAATGCAAATCTTTTTTCCATTCTGGATTTCCTGTGTGCCAAAATTCTGTCACATACTTTCTGACCCCTAATTCCCAGGCCTTATCAGCGGCAGCTTTAAAATCCACATGCCCTGTCCCATAGGGAATCTCCCGGAATTTTCCTGGAAGGGTCTCTTTCATATGCATGGCCACAATTTTACCTCTTCCCAGTTCCAAATCTTCCAACACATCATTTTCATATGTTTTAGCTGCATTGGTTATGTTTCCAATATCTGGATATACATTCAAATACGGCGAACCCACTAAGGCCACATATTTCATTGCCTTTTCCACTGTGTTCATAAAATCATTTTCCATAGTCTCAAACCCCATCACAACACCAGCCGCCGCCGCCATCTCAGATGCTTTTTTCAGATTTTTAAGAAATCGTTTCTTTGTATCATAAGTTGAATCCTCATAATATACATCATATCCGGCCAGCTGGATAATACGAATCCCCAGATCCTCTGCCAGCCTGATTGCCTTTTCCATAATCTCCATACCCCGCGCGGCAGTATCAGGGTTACTGCTGCCAAGAGGATATTTCCGATGGCCGCTTAGGCACATAGTACGGATGGGCATTCCTGTCTTAATCATCAAATGCTGCAATTTAAGACGTTCTTCTCCGGCCATATTTAACCGGGATAGTTTTGCATCGGTCTCATCGATACTGATTTCTACAAAATCATAGCCAGCCTCTTTTGCGGCCAATAATTTTTCCTCCCATGCCAGGTCAGAAGGCATTGCTTTCTCATAGACCCCGAGCGTATACTTTTTTTTCATGTGGTCCAGGCTCCTTTATATTCTTCTCATTTTTATTAACTCCCCTGCCTAGTAAAACTGATATATGGCAGGAACTAATTATTTGCTATACTAATTCTCAAAACAGTCCCAAACACTGCCCAGGCTTTCTATCACACGCCGGTACGTTTGGTATTTCTTTTGGTAGATCTCCTTATATTCCTTCCGTGGGTATATAGTCTTAGTAATATGAACAGTTCTCTTAATTCCATCCTCATAGCCATCATAGATCCCTACTGCAATCCCTGCCGCTATTGCAGCCCCCTGGGCCCCCAGCTCTTTATCCTCAATTACATCTACGGGAATCTGTAATGTATCTGCAAAAATCTGCACCCATACATCTGAATTTGCGGCCCCGCCGGATAGCCGGATGGTCTCAGGCACATTTCTATTCTGCAGCAATTTATTGACATGCGTCATATGTGAGAATACGATGCCCTCGTATACTGCACGCAGCATATGCTTTTTATCATGGTAGGCCGTCAGTCCAATAAAAGTTCCCTTCGCCAGTGCATCCTCATTAGACCCGTTTAAAAATGGAAGGAAGATAATATTATTGTCTTGCGGCTCAATTGATGATACCCATTCATTTGTTAAATCATAGACAGATCCGCCTTTTCCCTTCATTGCTGTTTTCTCATAGCTCATCAGGTTCCGTATGAACCACTCCATATTGCCAGCTGAAGTAGGACTGCTCTCTTCGATAAGATAATAACCGGGAATACAGAACATGGAATTAAGGGAAACTGTTCCATTTAATACAGGTTCTCTGGCAATAAACTCATTAATGCTCCATGTGCCCGCTATCATGCACATCTTTTCCTCATCCGACAGGCCGGAGGCGATGCCGCAGGCATTCACGTCAAACATCCCGGCCGCCACAGGCGTCCCTTCAGGGAGCAAGGTCATCTCACTGGCCTCCTTAGTGACACAGCCGCATAAATCTGCCGCATACTTTAAGGGCGGCAATTTATTATAGATTTCTTCCAGTCCCATGTATGCCAGTAATTCTTTGTCATAATCCCCTGTAGACAAATTAATCAGATTGCATCCCGAAAAGTCTGTATATTCCGCATATGCCTCGCCTGTCATACAATAACGCACATAATCCTTCACTGCAAATATATACTTAGTTTTCTCAAGCACATCTGGCCGGTGGTCTTTCATCCAGGCAAGTATGCTGACTGGCTGGCATGCCAGAATTTCCTGAAAAGTTTTACCATAGACTTTCTTAGCTGTCCCATCCTCTTTCCATCTCTTCACGTAGGCCCACGCCCTGGCATCTGTAGATATAATACCATTGTACGCCGGATTTCCATCCTTCCCCACAAGATAGAGTCCTTTACCGTGTCCCGAATAGGAAACCCCTGCTATATCCCCAGGGTTAATCCCACTTTCTTCAATGGCCTGCCGCACTGCCTGTGCATTGACCTGCCACAACTCTCCCATGTCCCGCTCTGTATAGCCAGGCTTTGGCGTGATTGTCACAGTAGGGACGCTGGAGACTGAAATCTGTTTCCCGTTCTCATCGAAAAGTGCTGCTTTAGAAAATGTCCCTCCATTATCAATTCCCATCAAATATTTCATCATTTTCTCTATAACAAATCAGCCTTAGGTGATTGTCATATCTCCTCCTATATTTTTCATTATTATATCATTTTATAGTGTATTTTGGAATAAATACCAGTCCATTTCCCGCAAAAACCCTTTGGTATATAAATACAGGGGAGAAAATTCCCTGCCTGGAATTTACTCCCCTGTGTGTGACTAAAAAACAATCATTTTTCTGTTATTTTTTACAGAACATCAATCCACTCAGCCATGTTATTCTTTTCGAAAATAAATGGCGTTCCAGCGAGGACTGCTGTCCCATCTCCGCTTTCATATGCATCAAAAGAAGTGGCCTCATAGTCACGAAATGCATCCATTTCAAAAGAAGTTCCCACACTTCCGTCAAATCCATCATTAACTGCTGCATATGTAGCTGCCCCAGAAACTGCGCCAAGGTGAATAACATCCCACAGCATCATATATGGGCAAACAGACTCAAATGCATCATCATCTGCTGATGTAGGCATAAAGGACTGCATTTCTGAAGGAAGTCCAAGACCTGTCAGTTTGATTTCACTGTTTGCAGATTTCAGGGCCTGCCCTGCCGCTGCAATACCTACAGTTGTAGGAGAGATAATACAGTCCACAGAATTCTCTGCGATAAACGCCTGTGCCTGTGTTGTAGACTCTGTGAGGTCGTCATTGCCATATTTTTTATCCAGCTCTGCACTTACTTTTCCTGCATAAAAGTCTTTTGCAAGCTCTGTTTCCATAGCTGCGATCCAAGAATTCTGTACTGGCGTATCAATAGATGCAGACAGGACGCCCAACTTGATCTCGTCTCCTGAATATTTTCCAAGCTCTGTCTTTACAGTTTCTTCCATCTTGCCGTCCCCTGGATAATCAACGCCAAGTGTAATCAGTACTGCCGCCTGTACAAGGTAAGAACCAATATCCTGTGTTTCAGCCTGATTTACATGGCAAATGCGATACTCCGGATTTGCCTCTGAGTCAACTGATACAATGGGGATTCCAGCTTCTTTTGCTTTTTTAAACACTTCATCATAACCTGCATCACCATTTGTAGAAATTGTGATAGACGCTACTTTCTGTGTAATCAGCTCATCCAGCATCTGAACCTGGGCTGCAACAGTTGTCTCTGCGGGACTCTTATAAGCAGTTTTCTCTCCCTTGCCCTCCAAGTATTCCGCAAAACCCTCATACATCAGGTCGCCAAAAGAATTGCCTGTGGATTTGAACATAAAGACATGTGTCCCTTCCATATCCCCAGAGTCTCCGCCCCCATCTGTTGTGGCAGCCGCATCACTGCCATCTGTTCCAGCATCCGTACTTGTTGTTGTGCTGCACCCAACTAATGATGCCAGCATCATCACACTCATCCCCAGCGCAGCCAGTCTTTTCCAATTTTTCATGCTACTTCCTCCTTTTTTTAATTATATAAACAGCTTTCTGCTGCTTATAACAAACGAGTACCTTATATAAGATTATTTTGCCGCAAAACGCTCTTTTGCCTTCCTTTCATCTTCCCTCTGCTCTGCAAGCCATATATTAGACTGTTCCCTGCATTTCTTCTGAAGGGAGGCAATTTTTTCTTCACATTTTCTGACTTTCTCGTTCCTGTCAGCATCGTTTAATGAAGAGTCTTTTTTTGTACCTGCGATTGTATTTCTCAGGGCCTTTACTTCCTCTGCAGTCCTGTTGTTAAGTGCCTCAACATTCTTATTGCCTTTATATACAAATTTCAATTTTAAATTTGCTATAAGCTGCCTGTTCACATTCGGAATCAATACTGCAATAATCAGAATAAAGCCAGTTACAATTTTTCTTGAGTTTGCATCTACTTCCAGCAGGCCCAGGGTGTAAGTCAGAAATGCCATAATCAGTGTAGCAATGATCGGCCCATATACTTTCCCTTTACCGCCGTTAGTAGATACCCCGCCCAATACACAAATTGCAATTGCAGTCATCTCATATCCTGTGCCCATGGTGGAAGATACGCTGCCGCCCATCCGCCCCACGAAAAAGATAGAGGCAATCCCGCACATAATCCCCATAATGACAAACACCATTAATTTTATTTTCCTCACATCAATTCCAGAATACTCCGCACATGTGGAATTATTACCGATAATATACAGCTGGCGCCCGAATTTGGATTTATGGAGAAGGAATACAAACCCTGCTCCCATTACCAGAAAAAGAAGCAATGCCAATGGAATGCCTGCTATATTTGTCCATGCAATCACTGTATAAAATGAAGGAAACTGTTTCAGCACATTTACGTCCAGAATTATTTTAACAATCCCCCTAAATAACATCGATGTAGCAATGGTCACAATGACTGCAGGCATCCCTACATATGCCACAAAAAAACCATTAAATGCACCGCACAATGCCCCTGCTGCAATTCCTGCAATCACGCCCACAAAAGCCGGAAGTCCCGCCTGACAGCAAAGTCCTGTTGCCATGGATGCAAATATCATAGTCGCTGCCACAGATACATCAATATCCCCGAGCATCAATATCAGTATCATCCCAAGCACAAGCGGGCACACATCCATACCTGACTGGATAATCGCCTGGATTGTCCCCTGTGAGAAATAAAGGTTCGTCCTGCTAGCCATCAGCACCAAATTTATTAAAATTAAAATATACAGCAGAACCATTTCCCAGCTCACTAAAAATTTGGATAATTTAAATCCCTGTTTTACCGTCAAATCTCTTACAGGCGCTGTATTCGTATTCTTTTCACCACTCATCAGATTAAAGCACTCCTTTCTTTCAGTGCTCTCTTTTCAGCAGAGCGTTCCGTAAATATGTTAAGTGCAACCGCCGCAATAATGATTGCCCCCTGAATTGCATCTGACCATACGCTCAGGCCGGGAAGCAGGCTGATAAAATATGTAATAACCGCCATCATAAGGAAACCAATAATTACACCGTCAACCTTCCCCTTTCCTCCAGTGATGCTGACTCCTCCGAGAATACAGATCGCGATGGCAGTCAGCTCATATGAATCACCAATGCTATAACTACAGGTTGCATAATTTGCTGTATAGAGCATGCCTGAAAGGCCCGCAAGCATTCCGCAGAGCGTCATTGCAAGGAATACCACACGCTCTTCCTTGATACCTGCTACCTGGGAGGACTCCCGGTTTGTCCCGATTGCATAAATTCTTCTTCCCCTGGCTGTATAACCAAGGAATAAGATGGCCAGTGCAAACACAATAATCAGAATCCAAAGTATAGATGGGATCCCCAATATCTTCTTAGTGGCAAATGCCTGGTACCCCTCTGTAAACTGATGCGGAAACCACCACTGCCCGCCGCTGAACAAGAAAGAAAATCCACGGAAAATATACATTGTGCCCAATGTTGCAATCATGGGGACCATCTTAAAATATCCTACTAAAAGTCCGTTAAAGGCACCGCACAGCGCGCCAATCAGCAGGGCAAGTAAAAGCCATAGGATTCCCGGGACATCCGGATTTTCGGCCATCAGGCGGCAGCATACAACCCCCGTCAGCGACAGTGTGGCCCCAATTGAAATATCAATACCTGCAGTAATAATTACCATCATTTCACCGATCGCAAGCAGTCCATATACTGCATTGTTTTGCAGCATGTTCAAAATAGAATTCAGCGAATACATAGATGGAGTAATAACTGCCGCAATAGCCAGAAGGACGATCAGGCCTAGAACCAGGCCAAAATTTCTGTTCTCCGCTATCTTAGAAACTGGTGATTTATTTTTTCCTGTTGAACCCATTTTCAACTCTCCCTCCCATCATCCTGCTTTAGAGATGCTTCCAGAATCATTTCCTGTGTCGTCCCTTCCACATCAAATTGCCCGGCCACACGCCCATTTCTCATGACAACGATTCGGTCTGCCATGCCAAGGACTTCCGGCATCTCAGAGGATACCATGATGATTGCATAACCGTTAGCCGTCAGCTCATTCATAATTTCATATATCGAGTATTTGGCGCCTACATCAATACCTTTTGTAGGCTCGTCTAAAATCAGAACTTTCAAGTCACAGTTCAAAAGTTTCGCAAATACTACCTTCTGCTGGTTCCCGCCTGAAAGAGAAGATGGAGGGGCGCTGATATCCTTTGCCTTCAGCTGGATTTTCTGGCATAGCTCAATGGCCTTTTTCTCCTCAGCGCCTACATCCAGCCTTCCCCCTTTCACAAATTTCCCCATATCTGCCGATGACACATTCTGATAAATGGGAAGCTCATTAATCAGTCCCTGGGTCTGCCTGTCCTCTGGAAGCAGGCCGATGCCCAGCTTCAGGGCATCAATAGGACTGTGAATCTTTACTGTCTTTCCCTCTAACTCTATGGAGCCGCTGTCCGGAGTCATAATACCAAATATATTCTGGCAGACTTCCGTACGCCCTGCCCCAACTAGTCCTGTCAGGGCCAGAATTTCACCCTTTCTGACATCAAAGGAAACTTCTTTAAAATAACCTTCCTTGGAAATATGATTGACTTTCATAACAACATCGCCAATTTCCGCAGTTTTCTGCGGATACATCTGGGTGAGCTCACGTCCTACCATGGCCGCAATCAGCTTCTGGTTAGAAATCTTATCCACGTCCCACGCACCTATGTATTTAGAATCCCGGAACACTGTGACCCGGGTAGCCAGGCGGTACATATCTTCAAATTTATGTGTGATGAAGATAATAGAAACCCCTTCATCCCGAAGGCGTTCTGTAATCTGATACAGCTCCTCGCATTCCCTTCGTGAGAGGGATGCTGTGGGTTCATCCATAATCAAAATCCTGGCGTCTCTGGATAAGGCCTTGGCAATCTCCACCAACTGCTGCTGTGCAACAGAAAGTGTGCTCATTGGTTTGGTGACATCAATATTTTTACTAAGAGGTTCAATCAGTTCCTTTGCACGCTTTGTCATCAATTTCCAGTTATAAATCCCCAGCTTATTTTTTATTTCCTGTCCCATAAAAATATTCTCTGTCACAGATAAATCAGGAAATGCCGTAACATGCTGATAAATTGCTGCGATTCCCAACTTTGCAGAATCTTCCGTTGAACGCAGTGTCACCTTCTCACTTTCCAGCAGCATCATGCCGCTGTCCGGCTGGTGCACGCCTGTGATTACTTTTATGAAAGTTGACTTACCGGCCCCATTCTCGCCCATCAGGGCGTGAATCTCACCTCTTTTCAACTGAAAATGTACACCATCCAGGGCAGTCACGCCGCCGAAGGTTTTCACCACATCTTTCAGCTCCAAGATATATTCACTCATCTTGCTGTTTCCCCTTTCTCCTTTTTGATTCTGTTTTGTCTTGTGAACCAACCTGTCCTTGCCATAAATATATCTCTTCTTTTTTTCATCATTCAATATCAAAAATTGTTATTTCGTTATCTTTTTTTGTTATTTTTACCAATTTGTCATTTTTTGAAGTTCATGCTATAATTTTTTTGTTACTTTTATGTGATTTTCTCAATAAAATATGGAAAATAGAAGCTGTCAATATAGACAGACAACTTTCTACATTTTATTTCCCTTTTATTCAACTTTACGATATTAAGGAGCCTCGCCATGCAGACACCAAAAAGAACTTACCCCGGAGAATACCGGACTGCTGCTTTACCGTCCAAATCCCTAGGTGAATCTTTCCCCTTTGTTGTAAAAGAATGCGGTTACTGCCAGGAACGCAAATTTATCCAGGGAAAGCAAAATAGTTATAATGAATATCTTCTCCTATATACAATTGAGGGGACCGCAAGATACAGCAAAACTCAGCAGACCCAATATATACAGCCAGACTCTGTTGTCACAACAGCCTGCAATACAGTGCTGACATTTACCAGAGTCACCAGGGAATGGCGTTTCTATTATTTTATTATCTCCGGCAGCCATGCAAAATTGTTCTACAATCTAATAAGGACCCAGAACAATATTATCCTCAGCAATCCTTTCACAAATGTGTTAGATTCTTTCATGGATTTATATGATATAGCCTGCGGCAGGGCAGAAAAGAAGAATGAGACCTGGGAATATCTACATATGTCCCAGCTGATTTATTCCATTTTTACTTCGTTATACGACCTTACATATGATATCAATCGGATTAAAGAACTGACGCCTGCACAAGAAAATGAAGTAAATACTGTATTAAAATACATTTCTCAAAATTATAAAGATGACCTCAGTATTGATAAGATTTGTAATAAGATAGGATTTTCAAAATATTATTTTTGTAAACTATTCAAGCAGCAGATGGGGACAACCATCCATCAGTATGTCAATGAATTTCGGGTTAATAAGGCGAAAGAACTGTTAGCCTATTCCAAGTTGTCCATCACATCCATTGCAGGCCAGGTTGGCTTCAAAACTACGTTGACTTTTTTAAGGGCATTTGAAAAGTCTGTCCATATGACTCCCAGTGAATACCGGGATTACTATTAGTACTGCGAACCCCCTATGTCTGGGCATACCCTATATAAAGAATAATAAAACCTCTCTTCAGGAATCAATGCCGCTAAACGCTGATTCCTGCAGAGAGGTTCAAAATCCTGATTATAGCTATTTCTTTATTTTTGACCTAAAAAATGCATCCCCCGCTGCGCCTTCTTGCTGCCTATCACATTTTCTACAATTTCTTCTAGTTTATCACTGTCAGTTCCTGATGAGGCGGCATTTTCCAGACATGCCTGGATAGCATCATTCAGGGACAGCATCTTATCATCTAACTCTGCGACCATCTGTGCACATTCCCGTAACTCCCTGCTGATATAATCCGGTGCATTCCCCTCAAACTTATAATAAATCTTATGCTCAAGGCTTGCCCAGAAATCCATGGCTATGGTCCGAATCTGTATCTCTACTTTAGTGTTCACTACGCTGTCAGACAGAAAAATGGGAACAGATACCAGCATGTGGTAACTTTTATAACCGCTGTCTTTAGGATTGCGGATGTAGTCTTTAATCGAGATCACTTTCAAGTCACTCTGGTTGCCGATCATCTCAGCCAGACGGTAAATGTCTGAAGTAAACGAACAAATAAGCCTGACCCCGGCGATATCATTGATATACTTTACCATGTTCTTAATGGATGTCTCATGCCCATATCTTTTGAGTTTCTTTACTATACTCTCCGGTGTCTTGATACGTGTCTTGATATGTTCGATTGGATTATACTTATGTACATGCTGGAACTCATCATTTAAAATTTCAAGCTTTGTCCCAACCTCTTTTAAAGCTGCATTATATAAGAAAATAACTGTCTTCCAGCTATCCACATCCTCGTAATTCTCGATAGCATCATGCATCTGTAGCTCTCCTCTCAATTCGGAAACTCCCCCTTTCCCAATCACCGATATTATATCACAGCTTAAGTCAGATGTCAGCCAGTTCATGCTTTTTTTAGAAATCCCCTTCTCTAATCCTCCCCCTGGCGTTTTAAGTATAAGCGGCCTATGAAGGCCTATAAATCCAGCTTCATATCGCCATATTTAATCCACTTTCTCTTCCTCATAAATTCAGAAATCCCGAATGCCAGAACTGCCGGCAAAAATATCTGTATAACAAGAATCTTGGCCAATACTACCATACGAGGCTCCGCCTGTACCATCACCTGCCATGTCATAATGGGCCCTACCAGTCCCGCCGTGCCCATGCCTGATCCTGTGGCATTTCCCGTCATGTGCAGAAGCATGGTCCCTACAGGGCCCAGTACAGCACTGGATAATATAGCCGGAATCCAGATAACCGGTTTACGCACAATATTAGGTACCTGCAGCATAGATGTGCCAATTCCCTGGGCAAGAAGGCCTCCGATTTTATTTTCACGGAAACTGGCCACTGCAAAACCTACCATATTACAGCAGCAGCCTATGGTCGCAGCTCCGGCTGCCAACCCCGAAAGATTCAAAATAATACCAAGAGCTGCGGAGCTGATGGGTAAAGTCAAAACCATCCCCATCAGGACTGATACTACAATCCCCATAAGAAAGGGCTGCTGCTCCGTCCCCCAATTAATCAGAGAACCCAGCCAATTCATAAACTGGGAAATGGGAGGTCCCACAAATATCCCTGCCGCCGCCCCTGTTCCAATGGAAACAAGTGGGGTCAATATAATATCCATCTTTGTTTTTCCAGAAATCAGCAGGCCAAACTCAATTGCTATGTAGGAGGCGACAAAGGCCCCTAAGGGTTCACCTGGGCCTGCAAATATAATGGTTCCATCCTGGAGGACCTCTCCTGCCAGTATCTTAGCAGCAAATGCGCCCACCATACCTGCTGTGGCTGCGGATACTACAACCAGCTGACTGCCTTCAAACCTGCGGGCAACTCCTGCCCCTATGCCTGCCCCCGTCATAGCCGCCGCCACCTTGCCTATTACAAATACAATGTTCCCAGTGGTACCTCCCATAAATGTACCAATCTGCTGGATAATCGTCCCTATGATTAAGGTCGCAAAAAGTCCCTGGGCCATCCCTGATAATCCATCGATAAATATCCGGTCCAACAATTTCTTCATGATTCCCTCTCCTGTGCAAAGTAATCTCCTGCCAGCGCCCTAAATCCCTTTAGCGCTCCCGCCTCTTCATGTCCGCTTATTCTACCACATCTTGTCTGAAATGTCATCATCCTGGGGGATTCTTGGGGCAGTAAAAGAAAAACACCTTGCCGGACAAATACCCCGCAAGGTGTATCTTTTCCAATCCTGTTATTCCTCAACAAAAGCTTCTTTTCCCATCCCGCAGATAGGGCATACCCAATCCTCCGGAAGATCTTCAAATGCTGTCCCTGGTGCAATCCCATTGTCAGGATCGCCTACTTCCGGATCATATACATATCCGCATGGCTCACATACATATTTCTTCATGATAAGCTTCCTCCTTTTCAAAATTGCAGTGAAGATTTCAATAAAAGTATTTCTTACATCTCTGCTTTTATACAACTATAAACCATCTCTGCCGAAAAATAAACAAAAATTTTCTAAAATATGGACATTTACATCTCTTTCTGGGAATGCTATACTAAAAATTATTCTAAAGAAAAAGAGGTTGGGCCATGTTTCGTCTATGGGGCAAAGAATTTAAGGACAATAAAATGATTCGGGATACGGTTATCTGCGATAACACCAAAGATACACGTACCCATAAAATATTCAATGCATTAGATGCCATATGTTATGACTTTGATTTAAGCAAACCTATATGGCTTGACTCTACAATCGCTGATTTCAAAAAGCATGCCAAAGCCAGATTCTATCAGGACAATTTTGTAGACTCCATTGATTTTGATTATCTGGAGATACACATTATTGAAGAAGACTCAGACTAATCGTTCCTGATTGCCGCAAGGGGACTCAGTTTCATCGCCCTGAGCGCGGGAAAATACCCTGCCGCCATGCCTACAAAAACGGCAAAGGCCATTGAGGCAAGGACAAGCCACACTGGGATATAAGAAATATTTCCATCTAATCCCATGGCACTGCCATTCCCTGTCAATATATTTATGGCAAAGGACATCAAAAAACTGAGTATATTTCCTAAGACTCCCCCAATAAATCCAATAAATGCAGCTTCCATAAGAAACATCTGTTTAATATTTTTCAGGCTGCAGCCCAGAACTTTTATAACGCCTATTTCTTTCGTCCTTTCATAAATAGACATCATCATTGTATTTGTAATCCCTATGGCCGCAACAAAGAGTGATACTGCACCAATCCCCCCCAGAACTGCCTGTATCATGGCAAACTGTTTCTTCATGCTCTCCATATATTCCGCATTTGTCGTTACCTGAAATCCCATATTCCTGATTTCTGCCGATAATGTATCCACATCATCTATATTCTCTGCCTGGACTGACGCTGATGTATAGACAAACTGCCTGTAGGGTTTACCAGATTTTGTACTGGGCTGTCCGGGTATTACTCTTCCTTTGAACTCCTTTTTCAGCATATCCTGCAGCTTATTGATATCACAGTACACATAATAATAATTGGCATTGTAGGAATCCACATCACCTTCTACAACACCGCTGGCACTGACCACATACTTCTTAGGAGGCTGATTTGCCGTCTGCCCTTTCGTTCCATTCCCATCGGTATCTGCCTGTCCTATAGTATTTTCCTGGCTCTGAAAATATCCATCCTGGTCTAATATCAAAAACATTTGGTCGTTGGCCATATCTATGTCAGGCAGAACTCCTGTTTCCCAGTACCCCTTGCCTGTCGTCTTTTCATAGAATGACTGTATCACCCCATTGCCAAACACAAGCTCCAGGTTGGGACTGTCAGGATCTGGCAGCCTTCCCCCAGCCGCCAGTTTTATGTTCTGTTCTTTCAGCGCCTCCGGGGTCATCCCCCTAACCTGCAGATAACCGATATATTTACCCTTCAGGGCCACTGCGCTGACATCCAGCACAGGATAGGCGCTTTTAACATGATCCAGTGAAGCCAGCTGCTTAAGCACATCATCCGTAATATACTTATCTGCTTCCTCCTGATCCCCTCCATAAGAGCTATACATGCCCCCTTCTGTCTGCTTCCCGATAACAGTCAGTCTGGTCATCCCCCCTGACTGCTCAATCTCTCGGTACATGGACTGCTGCATTCCAAGTCCCAGCGATATCATGACTACAATGGATGCAGTTCCAATTATTACGCCCAGGATGGTCAGGAACGTCCGCAATTTTCTGCGTCTGAGGTTGCCGCTACTCATCCTCAGTAAATCGATCCACCTCATCCAACAAGTCCTCCTCTTCTACAGACTTCAGCTTTTTCTTTCTTCTTCTGATAATTATGACAATTATAATTGCCGCCGCCAGGATTACTGCGCCAATTATGGCAGGCAAGACAGGAAATCCTTTCTCCTCAGGCATCTCTGCGATTTGGGACATGTCCACAGGAGTCTGTTCCGGTGTAATCTCCAGTGCAAATTCTTTCTCCACTGTGGATGTCTTGCCAGCTTCATCCTCATAGGAAACAACCATCTTACACTTCTTGTCTCCAGACATCTCTTTCGTAGCCGTAACAATTCCATCAATGGAGCCTGTGGCCCCCGAGTCAACATTTCCAACGAATACTTCTTTAGAGTCGATGCCATCCCCCTGGAACTTTGCCTTGACATTGTACAATTTAATACGTCCTGTATTATAAAGGCTGCATGTAATGTTCGCCTCCTCGCCCACTGCAATTGTCTCCGGCGCGATCTCCAGATCGCTGAACTCGAATCTGGCCGCCTGCTTGACCGGAATTGCCAGGCTGGAGGAACTTTCGTATTGAGTCGCACTGGCGTCCTCATACTTCATAGACATTGCTATACTGTACGGCTTTTGAACCAGGTCAGCCCTGGCATTAAGGGCAATGGAAATATCCCTTGTCTCTCCAGCCGGTATGCTGTCCAAATAAATAGAGCTGGAACCCGATGACGGCAAAAATGCCGGCGCCTCTGCAGCCGCCTCCGTGCCTGAGGAAGGCGCCTGAAGATCAAAAAGCATATTAGATACAGCCGTCCTGGCAGATGTGTTTTTCAGATGTACAATCAATGTAAAATCACTGCCAGCATTCACAGCCTGTGGGTCTGTGCTAAATCCTGTTACAATCACTCTGGGGACAGGATGATTTCCGCTATCTGCCGTCTCTCCCCCTCCGCCTGTGATGACCGGGTCACTGTTTAAAATCTCACCCCCAGCCATCATAAGTTCTTCTTCCCCGGATGCTTGTTCCGGCTGAGAAGTATCATCCGGCGCTGGCGTCTGTTCCGGCTCTGTCTCTTGCTCCTGTGGTTTAGCTTTCGTCTTAACAAAGACATACTTGCTGGTCTCATATTGATTGGTCCCATCATCCCATGTTATTTGAAAAGAAAGCCTGTAGGATTTAGTCTCCACATCGGAACGCACAGCCAGTCCCTCCCATTTTGCAGAAACATTCTGCCCTGCAGGGATATCCCCAACCTGGCATTCATTGTTCATATTAGCAATGTCAAATGGCCATGTATCTGCGTTGTCCAGAATTGGCGTTACTTTCACATTCTTTGCATCTGCGCTTCCCTGGTTCTCCAGGTTCAGCTCCAGGGCCTGTTCTGTCTGTCCCGCCTCATATTCAGGTGTTGACTGTCCTTTTCCTACAGAAATGGCGATTGCAGGTATAGGCCGTGATTCCTCGGCCCGGACTGCTGTAGGCAATATGAGGGCCGCTGCCATGGCAAGGCCCACGGCTGTTTTCATTATGCTCCTAAATGGTTTCATGTTCCTTTTCCTCCCTCTTTTTCCGGTTATCCTCGATTTTGACTATTTCTCCGTCTATAATGTGAAATACCCTGTCAGCATAGGCCGCCAAATGATCATCATGGGTTACCATAACTAGGGTTTTCTTCTGTTGGCGTACCACTTCCTGCATCAGCCTCATAACCTCTTCGGATGTATGGGAGTCCAGATTCCCGGTAGGCTCATCTGCAAATATAATTTTAGGATTTACAACAAGGGCCCTGGCCACCCCCACTCTCTGCTGCTGGCCTCCTGACATCTGGTTAGGCAGATGCTTTTTATGCTTCTTAAGATTTACCAGATCCAGCATTTTATCTGCTTTCTTCATCCTGCTCGTCCTCGCTTCACCGCGGAAACTAAGCGGCAGCGCTACATTTTCAACAGCATTTAATGTGCCAATCAAATGGAATGACTGAAAAATGAACCCCACATTTTCACGTCTGAACTTCACTAGTCCATCCTCATTCAATGTCTCCATGTGCTGGCCGCTGATAATAATCTCCCCTTTAGTCGGCTTTTCCAGGCCGGCAAGCATATTTAAAAGTGTGGATTTACCTGAACCAGAGGTTCCAACAATCGCGCAGAATTCCCCGGCATATACTGTAAAATCCACACCGTTCAGTGCCCGTACCACGGACTCCCCTACGCGGTACAGCTTGTATAAATTCTTGACCTCAATAACCTTTTCCACGGCCCCCTCCTTCTTCACAAGATTTTCTTTACATGATACCTCCAAAAACAAAATATTTTCCTGCATAAATTGTTAAGAAAATCTTAATTTTATGGCATAGCCAGGAGACTTTATTCGATCTCCCAATCCACTGGTTCTACCCCATGCTCCTGAAGAAACCTATTTGTCTGGCTAAAAGGCCTGCTCCCGAAAAATCCCCGGAATGCCGAGAGAGGACTGGGGTGCGGCGCCTGCAATATCAAGTGCTGGGGATTATGCAGCATGGCTTTCTTTCTCTGCGCCGGACTGCCCCATAAAATAAATACAATCGGGCGATCCTGTCTGTCCAATGCCTTGATTGCGGCATCAGTAAATTGCTCCCATCCAATATCACGATGGGAATTGGCCTGATGCGCCCTAACTGTCAGTACAGTATTGAGCATCAAGACGCCTTGGCTGGCCCATTTGGTCAGACATCCATGGTCTGGTATTTTTACGCCAAGGTCATCATGAAGCTCCTGATAAATATTTACCAGCGACGGCGGCACCTCAACCCCCTTCTGCACAGAAAAACAGAGTCCATGTGCCTGCCCATTATTGTGGTACGGATCCTGCCCTAAGATCACCACCTTGACTTTATCAAGGGGAGTCAGATGAAATGCATTAAAAATATCATTTGCAGGGGGGAAAATTCTCCTTGTCCTATACTCCTGATTAACAGTCTCAAATAATTTTTTATAATAAGGTTTCTTAAACTCGTCCTTTAATGCCTCATACCAGCCGCCACTTATACCTGCCATAGATATCTACTCCTATTCTGTTATATTTTCTTCTGTAATCCGGACGGATACCCCTTCCCTTTGAAGGTATCTCTTTACCTCTCTGATTTCCAGCTCCTTATAGTGGAACAAAGACGCTGCCAATGCCGCGTCCGCCTGTCCATCTGTGAGGGCCTCCTTAAAATGCTCAAGCCTGCCTGCGCCGCCTGAAGCAATAACAGGTATGGAGACCGCCTGTGCTATAGTACGGGTCAATTCCAGGTCATATCCAGACTTGGTCCCATCACAGTCCATGCTCGTCAGTAAAATCTCACCTGCCCCCAGGCTCTCCACTTTCTTTGCCCATTCAACGGCATCTGCCCCCACATCAATGCGGCCGCCATTTTTATATATATTCCACCCGCTGCCATCTTCCCGTTTTCTGGCGTCAATGGCAACCACCACACACTGGCTTCCGAATTTCTTGGATGCTTCATAGATTAGCTCCGGCGTATTAATTGCAGATGAATTAATAGATATTTTATCCGCCCCCGCCCTTAAAAGTGCCCTGAAATCCTCCACTGTCCGAATCCCGCCTCCTACAGTAAATGGGATAAATACACATTGGGCAACCTTTTGCACCATATCCGCCACAGTCTCCCTGGCATCAGAAGATGCAGTAATATCCAGGAATACAAGCTCATCCGCACCTGCTTTATCATACGCCCTGGCAATTTCAACTGGATCTCCCGCATCCCTGAGATTCACAAAATTAACCCCTTTGACAACTCTTCCCCCATGTACATCCAGGCAAGGAATAATTCTCTTTGTAAACATACTCTGCCCCTCCTAACTCAATTGTACAAAATTTTTCAAAATTGTCAGTCCCGTCCCACTGCTCTTCTCTGGGTGGAACTGACACGCAAATACATTCTCTTTTTCTACTGAGGCGTGGATATGCACCCCATACTCTGTTGAAGCTTTCACAATGCCCTCATCCCGGGCCCTTAGATAATAAGAATGCACAAAATAAACGTGGGACTGCTCGGCAATTCCCTGATACAGCCGCCCGTTATTTTCAAGATGCAGGGAATTCCACCCCATATGCGGTATTTTCATTCCCTCCATCTCCGGTATTTTCACGATTTCTCCCTCCAGGATTCCCAGTCCTTCTACACCAGGAGCCTCATCACTTCTCTCAAAAAGAAGCTGGAGTCCCAGGCAGATCCCGAGAAAGGGCGTCCCTCTTAAAGCCACCCGGCGTATAACTTCAAAAAACCCTCTTCTATGTATATTCTCCATGGCGTCGCCAAAGGCGCCTACCCCGGGAAGTACCACCTTGTCTGCCGCCAGTATCTGCTCCTGATCCCCGGTTATCATAACGTCCTGTCCCAGAAAGCGCAGAGCTTTTTCCACACTTCTAATGTTGCCCGCATCATAATCAATAATTGCTATCATAATTCAAACTCCTTCTTCCTATTTTCCAGCCCCATCCTTGCCCAGCCTGAATATAGGCCGGACTGTGCCCTCTAGTACAGCAAATAAAACCAAAGGGGCAGGCAGGATCCGTCCAGTAAATATATATAATTATTGATTTATATTCACTGTATTAGGTATACAATAAGGCATACATAATACCGACTGTTGCCAGTTGGCACGATGTATGCCTTGATACAAGCTATTTTACTGCATTTTCTGCCTTTTTTCAAGATTTTTCGCCGGATGCATCTGCATCCAGGTCAAACCAGAATGCCACGCCATTTTCAAAATTATTTACGCCGTATTTCTGATGAAAAGACTCCATAATAGCCTTCACAATAGACAAGCCAATGCCATTCCCCCCGTACTCCCGGGTATGGGCTTTGTCCACTTTATAAAATTTATCCCAGAGTTTCTCCAAATCTTCTTCCGGTATTGGCCTGCCACTGTTAAATACTGTGACCCTCACCGTGCCTCCGTTGGAAATGACCCGGATCTCTATCCTTTTCTCGTTCTGCACATGGTGGATCGCATTGGTCAGGTAATTACGTATGACCTGTTCAGTTTTAAACTCATCTGCCCAAACATAAACGGCTTCATCCGCAATAAAATCGACCGATGCCTCCGCCTGTTGGATCAAGATCTCACAGCTTGCCAGAACTCCCCTTATAAGGCTGACCACATCAAACCGCGCCACATCCAGCTCCTGTGCACCAAATTCTAACTGGTTCAAAATAAGCAGGTTCTTGACCATCTGGTTCATTTTAACTGCCTCATCAATAATCACATCACAGTAAAATTCCCGGCTTTCAGGGTCATCATTAACTCCTTCTTTCAATCCTTCCGCATATCCCTGGATTAAGGCTATAGGAGTTTTTAATTCATGGGACACATTTCCCAGGAACTCACTGCGCATGTTTTCACTTTTTTCCTTCTGCTCAATATCTTCTTTAAGGCGGTTATTTGCACTCTTCAGCTCGGAGATAGTCTGCTCCAGCCTGCCCGACATAATATTGAAATTTTTTCCCAAAATCCCAATTTCATTATTGCCGCCGCTTGTATATTTTACGTCAAAGTCCAAATCAGCCATTCGCTGGGACAATGCCGCCAGTTCCATAATAGGTTCCGTTATACGCCTTGAAAAATACCATACAAGAACCCCTCCAAGCAGAACAGCCAAAACCCCCAGATAAACCAGAAATTTATTGGCAAGGCCGGCGCTTTCCCTGATACTCTCCAGAGGACTTCTCATCACAAATATAGATTGGTCTGAAAAGTTTCCCCACATTTCCAGATACTCTGTCTGATTCATAAAATCCTTTGTCTTATAAATCTTATAAGAATCTGTACTTTTCAGCATTTTCCCATTATCCTGGTTTTTGTCAAATATATACGAAAGCAGTTTAAAATATAGGGGATTGTCATCATCCCTCACCGTAGAAAACATGATACTCCCATCAGTCTGTACGACAATGGCCGAAATATTTGCCTTTTCCAGCTGCCGCTCCAGTCTGTTGATCACTGTCTCCTCGCCGATCTGAGACGACTGGATAGCTTTATTTATGGATGTAAATGTACTTGTCAGGTCTGCCTGCTTGTGGATCGCATAATACTGCTCCAGAAACCCCGAATTAACAATAAACATCAGCACAAGTATAAAGACAATCAATCCCACAAAAACAACCATCATCTGACGTCTTATAGAACTCTTCATACATCTGCCTCAAATTTATAACCCATTCCCCAGATAGTTTTTATATACTCACCTTTATCTCCCAGTTTGCTCCTGAGTTTTTTAACATGGGTATCAATTGTCCGGGCGTCCCCAAAATAATCGTAATTCCATACATTATTTAATATCTTTTCCCGGGAAAGGGCGATGCCCTGATTTTCCACAAAATACGTCAGCAGTTCAAACTCTTTGTAGCTTAAGTCAATAGGACTTTCCCCAATTTTCACAATATGTGCTGCCTTGTCGATAATAATGCCGCCTGCATCTATCACATCCCCCGCCTCAGTCCCTCTCGTCCTGCGCAGTATGGCTTCCACTCTGGCCACTAGAATCTTCGGGCTAAAAGGTTTTGATATATATTCATCGACTCCAAGTTCAAATCCCTGCAGCTCATCCCGCTCCTCTGAACGCGCCGTCAACATGATAATGGGTACTTTGGAATGTTCTCTGATCTCCCTGCATACCTGCCATCCATCCATATTGGGCATCATAACATCTAAGATAACAAGCGCAATATCTTTATCCTGATAAAATAAATCCATGGCTTCCATTCCATCTGCAGCTTCCAGGACAACATACCCTTCTCTGGCCAGGAAATCCTTTACCAGTTTACGCATTCTGCCCTCATCGTCTACAACTAAAACTTTTGTCTTATCCATCACTTCCATCTCCTATCTGCTTCCCCGTGCCCTTACAGGCCTGCTAAAAATCTGTCTCTATAAAATATAAGCATCATACATTTCTTTCCACTCTGTTTAATTGTGGTTTTCAGTGTCTATAAGGGCCTTTTAACCTTATTTTTGTATCATATCAGGTAAGTATGTCCTTTGTGTGAATATCCACAAAACTGGCCCGGCTGCCGCCGGGCCATCCTGATCTAAGCCTTATATGTCCCCTACTCCACACTTTTTAAGGATTCAATCATATTAATTCTTTTCAGCTTAAAATACATAACTCCATTTACAAATAATGAAAAAGCCACTGTGATAAGAAAACTATATACATAACTGCTCAAATCAATATTTCTTCCAAACATAGCTGAATCTATTTCCACTGTAACAATAATAAACTGATGCAGAATCCTTCCCAGAACCATTCCCACGGCAGCCCCTACAAAAGTCAGGATTATATTCTCACGGTATACATAAGAGGATACCTCGCTATCATAAAAACCTAGCACTTTTAATGTAGCTAATTCCCGCTGCCGTTCCGTAATATTGATATTATTCAGATTGTACAACACCACAAATGCAAGCATCCCTGCTGAAATGACAAGAACTACAATAACGATATTCAGGCTCCCCAGCATATCATTGATCTGCTCTTCCACATCATCTGTATAGCTGATGCTCAGAGCGCCCTTTGTTGTCAGGACTTCTTCACCCACCTGCTGAAGTCCGTCCTCCTGGCCTTCCTTCATCTGATAGTAAACCGCATTATACTCCGGCTCCCGGCCAAACAGTTCCTTATAAAACTGGGGGGACATATAAAGATAGTGCCCCATATAATTCTCGCAGATATCTACAATCTTTACTTGAATATCTCCTTTGATATCATCCTGGACGGTTATACTGTCACCCACTTTAACATCCAGCATTTTCGCCGCCTTTTCTGTCAAAATGGCGCCGCTATTGCCGAGTGTATACTGTTCCTTTGTGATACGGTCCTGAAAGACAATAAAATCTTCAAAGTCCTTTACGGTTTCTGGAACGTTCAGATAAACTTCCCTTTTATTCTTTCCATTTTTGATATCAATTTGCTGGAGCATATTCTTTGCTGTCCCCAGAACCCGGCTGTCATCTGCCAGCCTGTCATATGTCTCTTGTTTTTGCTCATCTGTGGCGTCCTCATCCAGAATTACATTCCCATCATAGAGCTGAATCTCCTCATATTGAAGAAAACCTATGTCAAAAATAGAATCTTTCAGTCCGAACCCGACCATAAGCAGTGCCATACAGCCGCCAATCCCAAAGACTGTCATAAAAAACCGCTTTTTATACCGGATAAGGTTCCTCACTGTTGCTTTCCAGATAAAACTTAGTTTACGCCAAATAAAAGGGAACTTTTCTATTATCACCCTCTTACCTTGTTTTGGTGCGGGGGGCCGCATCAACTCTGCAGCCTGCTCCCTGAGCTCCTTAAAACAGGAAAAAATAGTTGCGGCCATTGTACATGCAAGCGCCGCCAAAGACGCAGCCAATGCATAATATATATTATATGGCACAAGGACGGTATCCATATGCTGATACATGATGCCATATGCTGTAATAATAATATACGGAAGTATTTTTTCCCCAATCAAAACCCCAAAAACACTGCCGCTGACCGTTGCCAAAAAGGCATATCCCAAATATTTTCCCGCAATGGAATGCCGTTCATAACCTAACGCCTTAAAGGTCCCTATAAGTGTCCTCTGCTCTTCCACCATCCTAGTCATAGTAGTCAGGCTGATAAGGGCCGCTACAAGGAAAAATAAGACAGGGAAAACCTCGCCGATAGCTTTCATCCGGTCGGCATTCTCACCATATCCCGTATATTCAGGCAAAGTGCTCCTATCTTCAACATACCATTTGGCATGTTCTATTTTACTGATATCGTCCTCGGCGTCCTGGATCTTTTTTTCTCCATCTGCTATCTTAGTGTCCGCCTCTACCTTCGCCTCATCATACTTTGCCTGGGCATCGTTTAGCTCCTGCTCCTTCACAGCAATTTCATTCTGTGCTGCTGTTAGTTCAGCCTCTCCCTGTTCTACCTGGGTCCATCCATCGTTGATCTGCAGCTGCCCCTCAGCCAGCTGATTCCTTGCAGCTTCTACTTGTGCCTGTGCGGCCTCTATCTGGGCCTCCCCTTCCTGAATCCCGGCATACATGGCCTGAAGTGTCATCTCATCCGCCATCTGGCTGGAAACAAGTGCATTATACTGCTCTTTTGTCTGGTTTAGTTCATCAATCTTAGCATTCAAGACTGAAATCTGCTGATTCAGATCCTCATATGCCTGATCTATTTCTGTCTGTTTTTGATTTAACAGGCTTCTGGAGTCTTCCATCTGCGCCAATCCATCTGCCACCTCGGACCGGCCATTATCCAGCTGGGCCCTTCCATCGTCCAGCTGGGCCTTTGCATCATCTAATTCGTCTCCTGCTTCCTTCTTCGCCTTTGCAAGTTCTTCTTTAGCGTCATTTAGCTTCTCTTTTGCCTCGCCTACGACTTCCTGGTACCTGGCTTCCTCACGCTCCTCTTGGATTTTCTCCACCGCATCTATGGCCTTTTCCACCTTATTGTCATATTCGTCAGTAAAGGCTGTAAGGCCAGAGGCCCCTGTGACAGATGCATATATCTCAGTATATACATCCATATCAAAACTCTCTTCAGGCACATACACAAAACCACTCACAGTACCTGTCCCAATCGTACTGCTGCCCCGCCCAAAGGAAATGTAACAAGGACTGCTGGCACTGCCTGTTATTGTATAGGTGTCCACCTTCAACGTATCAAAAATATCGTCTTCTGTCCCCGATATAAATGTAATCTGGTCACCAACCTCATATCCATTGGAGTCCAAAAAATCCACATCTACAAGGCATTCATTTTTTGCCTTTGGCATCCTCCCTTCTTCCACATCCACCTGGTTCATTGTGGGAAGGAGAGAGGAAATATGTACTACCTCTTTACTGTCATCTACCCTGCACATGGCATCCACAGAATATCCCGGCTCTGCCCTTTCAATACCTTCCACTTGGCCAACGGCCTCCAGGTCATCCTCCGTAAGTCCAAGTGTGCTGATTACTTTGATGTCCATTAAATTTCTCTGGTCAAAATACCGGTCTCCCGAAAGTCTCATATCCGGCTCTGCAGAACGGATACCCGAAAAAAATGCAACACCTATAGCAACTATAAAAAATATGGATAGAAACCGCCCCATGCTTCTGCGGATTTCCATATAAAAGTCTTTTCTCAACGCTTTCCTGCCCATACACACACCTACCATTCAATTTTATCAATTGACATCGGATTCTCATTCTTTTCCATAAAGGATACCTTTCCATTTTTAATACGGATCAGGCGGTCCGCCATAGGTGCGAGCGCAGAATTATGGGTAATTACAATTACTGTCATGCCTCTTTCCCGGCACATATCCTGCAGTATTTTTAAAATAGCCTTTCCTGTGCTATAATCCAAGGCGCCTGTGGGTTCATCACAGAGAAGTAATTTAGGATTTTTGGCCAGGGCCCTGGCAATTGACACCCTCTGCTGTTCCCCGCCGGAAAGCTGGGCCGGGAAATTATCCAGCCTATCCCCAAGTCCCACATCCTCCAGTACCTCTTTTGCATCTAGTGGCTCCCTGCAGATCTGCAGTGCCAGCTCAACATTTTCAAGGGCAGTTAAATTAGGGACCAGATTATAAAACTGAAACACAAAGCCAATATCATCCCTGCGGTAGCCAGTAAGCTGCCTGGCATTATAATCCGTAATATTTGCTCCATCTACGGTAATCTTGCCGCCTGTTGCCGTGTCCATTCCGCCAAGTATATTTAAAACAGTGGTTTTCCCCGCGCCGCTTGGCCCAACTATCACAACAAACTCACCTTTATCTATGGCAAAATCAATCCCATCTACAGCACGTATCTCAACTTCACCCATTTTATAAATCTTTGTAATGCCCTCTAATTTCACGAAATCCTTCATACTAATCTCCATTCCGCTGCCTTTCAAATGACAGCATAAATAGTAATGAAAGCACACTTCCTTTCATACTATATTTTCTCATTGGTTTGCCAGCTTCACAGCTCTTCTGAATAAAATAAGTCCGATGAGGAACATCACCGAAAGGGCACTTACACCGATGTTGACATTTCCCGTAATCTGGCTGAGTATAGATACAAAGGCCGTACCTATAATAGAAGCCCCTTTGCCGCAGATATCATAGATCCCAAAGTATTCCCCTGATTTTTCAGCAGGGATTATTCTGGCAAAATAAGAGCGGGACAATGCCTGGATGGTTCCCTGGAACATCCCAACCAGTACGGCCAGAATCCAAAAGTCCAACTGTGTGTCCAATCCATACGCGTAAAGTGCAATACCCAGGTATGCAGCAATACAGATTGTAATAATCGCCGTAGAGGAAACCCTTTTAGACAGCCTGCTAAAAATAAGGACACAGGGGAATGCTACAATCTGTGTGAGGAGCAGGGCCAGCAAAAGTCCTGTACTATCCAGTCCCAGCGCCTGCCCATAGGCAGTTGCCATATCAATGACTGTATATACCCCGTCTATATAAAAGAAAAAGGCGATCAAGAACATAAAAATATGCTTTTCCTTCATCAGCTCTTTAAGTGTATGCCCTAAACGTATAAAGCTTTTCTTAACCACTTGTCCAGATGTCTCGGCAAAATATTTCTGCTTATATGATTTTAGAAGCGGCACTGCCGATAACAGCCACCAGGCTGCCGTAATCAGAAAAGCAATTACCATAGAAGTCTGCATATGAATGCCCAGGCTTCCTGCCCCCAGCACAACTCCAAGACTTGCTACAAAGGGGATGCAGCTTCCGATATATCCCCACGCAAATCCCTGTGAAGACACCACGTCCATTCTCTCTGGTTCTGTTACGTCTGTCAGCATGGCATCATAAAAAATCAGGCTGGCTGAATATCCTGTCTTTGCCAAAATAAACACGCCAAGGAACCAAATCCAGGAGGAGAGAAATCCCAGGAGGATACAGCCTGCAACCCCAACTCCCAAAAACACGGAAAAGATTACTTTTTTATAATTCTTTGTATCTGCCACTGCGCCAAGTGTAGGCCCCAAGATAGCAACTAATAATGTGCATATAGACGTGGCATACCCCCAATAGGCCAAATAATCAACGGATGATATTCCTGCATTATCTGCAAGGTAATTAAAATAAATCGGAAAAATAGTCGCTACCAGCATGGTAAATGCCGAGTTCCCCACATCATAAAGTACCCATTTCTTTTCCAGCTCCGTCATCTTGAATTTCACCACTTAACCTCCCCTATCTTTTACAACCTTTTCTTTATCTCATTCCTCAATAAAAAGACGATCCTCTTAGCCTGTCCAGGCTCATACTACAGGGGCAGCGCCTCCCAATTCTCACCTGCGCCGAAAGTCTCATGGAAGCGTACCGGAAGCTCCCCATCCTGAAACAATACTTTCTGAAATTTTATAATCAAATCTACTGCCAGAGGCACAGCACCCGCATACAGCTTCTTCAGCAAAAGACAATACTTCTGGCACTGTGGGTTCGCCTGCTCACTCATGACCATGCCGTACATAGAGTCGTACGTCCTGCTGACCTTCATGGCCGCTGCTAAAACTTTCCTCTTAGCCTGTCCAGGGGCGAGAAGCAGCCTATGGCAGATAATCATAGAAACCAAACTCTTTTTTATAATCTCAGCAGATACATCCTGGAAAAACGGGGCAATTACCTCCGCATTACCTATCGTTGGGTGGATATGTCTTGTGCCCAGGTATGTGAGGGGATTGATATGATCCTCTGTCAAAAGGTATCTGTCAAACTCCATCTCAATTTCAGCGTGGCTCAGCTTACTTACCTGAATCATCTTCTCTATATATTTATGGCACTCACTGTCCAGTGCAAAATGACATATAAATCCATAAATATAGGCCCTTGCAGCCGCAGAATCCTCGTCGGCCTTAATGATTTCGGCGGCACGCCTGAAAAACTCATCACCTGTCCTGTCATGCATCTCATATCCCTGCTGGTTCACCGGATTTTTTGAAAGTGGGTTATAATAAAATAAAATATCTGGGCCATGGAGGCCAATGTCAAATAACTCTCTGTTATTCTCTATAGCCGCCCCCACTCTTTTCGGAAGCGTAGTGATAACATCTTTCCCAAATCTATAATGTGCGTATGTTGTTGGCATATTGGAACCTCTCTTCTCCTGTTTTCAAAATTCAAATACATAATCTTAATGAAGGCCATATGAACCTTAAATATATATTATCACAAAAATCTGCTAAAGAAACCAGTATATATTAGAAAAATCTGTGTAAAATCTTAAATATATATGAACTTTTCTATATGCCTTGACTTTAAGAAGCCTTTTCTATAAAATATATCATACGGTTTATAGAAGGCGAAAAGTAGCACATCAATATTTAGCCTTTAGCCGCTGTTTTTATTTTCGGGCTTGTACTGGTTTCGACAGGGGTCTTGAAGATGGAGAAGCTATCCGCAGGCAGATGCGTCAAATCGCAAACTTAAAATTAAACGCTAACGATAATTTCGAATTAGCTGCAGCCTAATTGCTGCATGTCAGCCTCGGGGCACCCGCACTTTGAGAGTCTGGCACCGACTATGCGGGAAACGATACCGGCAAAGCTTTGAGCCGGCAGGCGTAATATGAAGCTACTGAACCTGCAGGGGTGTTAGTTCCCGTGCAGCGGAGGGAATGAATAAGAACTGACTATGATAGTAGAAGTACATGGGATAGGCTTTTGGACGCGGGTTCGATTCCCGCCAGGTCCATTGGAATACGTTTCTTAAACCTGGCTGCAGCATACCGCCAGGGGGAGCGTCCAGATGGGCAGGAGCATTGGGTAAACACAATTTAAAATATCCTGATTTGCTGAGAAACAGAGGTTTATCCTCTGTTTTTTATTGGATTCATCAACAGATTTTATTTCCCATCTAAAGTTATACGGGAAGCCAAATATCCGATGCAGACATGTGGGGCATCAAACTAGCAGCGATGCCGGCATCGGAATAGTAGGCCCTCGCGGCAGCCGCCAACTGGCCATGTAAGCATGAGCGCATAGCTCGTCGCCCGTGGGAATAAAAGAACCTCCGGGCAGTACAAAATAAATATGCAGGATATAAATTATTTATGGACCATTGCAGCAGTAATCAAAACCTAAACCTAATTGCAGAAAGGAAAAATATAATGAGATATAAGAATATTATTTTTGATTTTGGCAACGTTCTTGCTAAATTTGATGCACAGCAGGTAATTGAAAAATTCTGTCCTGCGCCGGAAGATTTTCCTATTATAAAGGAAGCTGTATTTTATGACTGGGATTCCCTGGATAAAGGCATTATCGATTATGATACTTATATGGACACGGCTGCCTTAAAAGTACCGGAAAGGCTCCGTCCTTCTATATACAGGCTTTCCCGAGATTGGTGCAGACTTTTAACACCTATCTACCGCACATGGGACTTTATCTATGAATTAAAAAAGAGGGGATACTCTATCTATCTCCTCTCTAATGCCTCCTCCTATTTTGCAGAACAATCCGATCACTATAAAATATTGAAAGAATTTGATGGTATTGTATTCTCCGGCCCCCTTAAAATGATGAAGCCTGAATTAGATATATATAAATATTTATTTGCCGCTTACTCCCTGAAGCCTGAAGAATGCTTTTTCCTCGACGATAAGGAAGAGAACATTGCTGCCGGCAGGCAGCTTGGTATGGACGGACTGGTCTTTACAGAAAATATTCAGGAAGTAAAACATGCCCTTGGAATATAAATATACCTTATCGGACGCAGTCCGCCCGCCCCTTTGGGGGCCTGCCTTATGGGGTGCCCTTTGGGTATACCTTATCGGACGCAGTCCGCCCGCCCCTTTGGGGGCCTGCTTTATGGGGTGCCCTTTGGGTATACCTTATCGGACGCAGTCCGGCCTTCCAATAAGCAGAGGATTTTAGCCGCAATTTAGATGTACATGCTAATCCTGCATATATTTATGCAGCAGCGTTATAAATGTTTTTAAATCCTCAGCAGGTATCTGCCCTGGCGCCGATGCCTGGCCAACTGTCCCAAATGTCAATGCAGACCCAAAAATCTCCCCGCAGAGTCGGCTGACAATGCCCTGGGAGTCCATAGACATGGTAATTACCGGGATCTTGGCATAGGCCGAATACATCCTCTCTGTAGCCGATAAGAGTGTAAGCACATCCCTCTGATTCTGGGGCATTACCGCAATTTTGGCAATGTCTGCCCCCATATCCTGCATTTTGCACAGTCTTAATACAATTTCATCCTCGGCAGGGGTTTTTTGAAAATCATGGTTAGATGCAATCACCTTTACTCCCTTGTCCTGCACCATTTTCACCAGTGCCTGTACTGTCTTTTTCCCTTTCCCTTCTGGCATAAATGCCTCTATATCCAGCAGATCCACACAGCCAGTTTCTGCGGCCATTTCATTCACTACCTGGTACTCCTCCTGGCTGATATCCTTTTCTCCGCCCTCTCCCATAGTGCGGAAGGTAAAAAGAAGGGGCCGTTCACCTAAGATATATCGTATCTTCTGTATTATTCTTTTAGCTTTTTTTAAGTCCAAAATATCCTCATACCAGTCTGCCCGCCACTCGGCAATATCTGCCTGGCTTAGGCTCACAGCCTGCGCCGCCCTCAATATTTCTGATTCATTAGCGGCCGCTATTGGCGCACAGATTTTCGGCAGCCCCCCGCCTATTTCAATTTTTCTAACCCTCACTGGCCCCATACTAATACTCCTATCCCAGATTTCTTACCTTAAAGTCTCTCTGCGCTTCACGCTTCTGATCCTTTTTGGCTATATCATCCCGCTTATCATATAGCTTCTTCCCTTTTGCAAGCCCTATTTCTACTTTTACAAGACTTCCGCTGAAGTAAATCTTCAGGGGGACGACCGTATTTCCTTTCTCCTTCATTTTCCCAAAAATCTTATTAATTTCATTCTTATGCAAAAGCAGCTTCCGTACCCGGAGGGGGTCCTTATTAAAAATATTTCCTTTCTCATAGGGACTGATATGCATTCCATAAATAAACATCTCACTGTTCTCAATCCTGATAAACGCCTCTTTGATGCTGCACTTTCCCATACGCAGTGATTTCACCTCTGTACCGTGAAGTACAATTCCGGCCTCATATTTCTCTAAAATAAAATAATCATGATATGCTTTCTTATTGTTGGCAATCAGCTTGCCCTCTGTTTTAGCCATAGCATTTTCCTCTTTCCTAAATGTTCTATCCCCTTAAAAGTGACCGCCATATTTAACCCGCATGTATATGATAGATTTTTTAATTTCCACCCACATTTATCAGTCATCATACTCCCGTACATCTTCGCAAAACGCAAAATCAATTGTTCTTTGGAGCCGGTCAGCTCCTATTACACGGATACAGACTTTCTGGCCAAGTTTATATACATTTCTTGTGCGTTCACCGATTAATTCATATTGCTCCTCCCAATATTCATAATGGTCATCCTGCATATTCGCCACATGGACTAAGCCTTCAATTGTATTAGGGAGCTCAACGTACGCACCCCATTTGGTAATTCCTGAGATGACTCCCTCGTATTCATCCCCTATATGCCCCTGCATATATTCTACCTTCTTCAGCTTTATAGTCTCCCTTTCCGCTTCCTCTGCACAGCGCTCCCTGTCGCTGGACTTAAGGGCCGCCTCGGGAAGAATTTTTTCATAATGGCTGATTCTTTCGGCATTCATCCTTCCTCTGATATTATCCTTGATAATACGGTGGATCTGTAAATCTGGATATCTTCTTATAGGAGATGTAAAATGAGTATAATACTTGGCAGCCAGGCCAAAGTGTCCTGTGTTTTCCGGTGTATATCTTGCCCGTTTCATTGAACGGAGGGCAAGGCGGCTGATTAGCGGCTCTTCTGGTGTGCCTTCCACCTTCCCTAACAACTTCTGTACCTCCTTTGGCCTCACTTCATTATTTCCTACATGTATATGATAACCGAAATTATTGATGAATGTACTTAATTTTTTTATTTTTTCCTCATCCGGCTGTTCATGGGTACGGTAGAGGAAAGGAAGCTCACGCCAGTAATATTCCTCAGCCACAGTTTCATTTGCCAGCAACATAAAATCCTCGATAATTTTAGTAGCCGTATTCCTCTCATATGACATAACATCAACAGGATGTCCTTTTTTATCCAGGATTATTTTTGTCTCTGGAAAATCAAAATCTATAGATCCCCTTCTCCGCCTATTCTCACGCAGTATGCCAGATAACTCAGACATCTGCTCAAGCATTGGAATAAACTCCTGGCAGCGCCTCCTCTCCTCCGGATCTTCTTTATCGAGAATCAAGGACACATTTGTATAGCTCATTCTCTCATCTACACGGATCACTGTCTCAGCAATTTCATGGTCAATGACCTCGCCTTTGCTGTTTATTGTCATAATGCAGCTCAAGGCCAGCCTGTCCTCACCAGCATTTAAAGAACATATTCCATTCGAAAGGCTATGGGGAAGCATTGGGATTACACGGTCTGCCAAATATACACTGGTGCCTCTTTTCAATGCCTCCCTGTCAAGCGCACTTCGCTCCTGCACATAATTTGCCACATCTGCGATATGGACGCCCAGGCAGTAGCTTCCGTTCTTTTTTGTCAAGGACACTGCGTCGTCTAAATCTTTTGCATCCTCACCGTCAATAGTTACCATCTGCCATTTCCGTAGATCCAGCCTGCCTTCCATATCAGCCTGGGTAACCTCCTTGCCCACCCGCTCTGCCTGGTTCATAACTTTATCAGGAAATTCTACCGGAAGGTCATAGCCTTTCACAATAGACATAATATCTGTGCCGGGATCATTGACATGCCCTATAATTTCAACTATTTTCCCTTCAGGCTTTGAGTCCTGGTTTCCATAGGATGTCAGTTCCACAACCACTTTATGCCCTGTTATGGCGCCTTTTTCCTTTCCTGAGGGAATATAAATATCATTGAGCACACGCTGATTGTCAGGACGCACAAAACCAAAATTTTTACTCTTCTCATACAATCCCACTACTTTTGTTGTGCCATGGGATAAAATCCGTACGATCTTTCCCTCCTTATGCCTGCCCTCTGTGGATTTTATGACAATAAATTCCACCTTATCCCCCTGGAACGCACCATTTATATTCTCGTCAGAAATAAATACGTCTTCCGCGTCCTCCTGAATAACAAACCCAAAACCTCTGGCATTCGCCTGAAAAGTTCCTGTCAGCCTGTCAGCCTGCCCCTTAGCGTACTTGCCCTTTTTTGATACATAAATTTTGCCGTCTTCTACCAGGGAGTCCAGTACTGCCTTCAGCTCCCCTCTCTGATCCCTCGGTATCTGAAGAATAATGGCAATCTCCTTTATCTTCATTGGCACATATAAATCGTCACACATAAAATCATAGATGACCTTTTTTCTTCTCTCAAATGACTGCTCCATCTCCCCACCTGCTTTCCATACAGAACATCTTTACAATATCATAAAAAATATCCATATATCAAAAATTTTTCACTATATGAAAAAAACACTCTATAAATGTATAGAGTGTTCAATCATCTTATCCTCTTAGTTAAATACACCCAGATTCAAAACCAGTGCCAAAACCAAAAATAAAATAGCCAGAAACTTCGTGGACTTCACAAGAGCCCCTTCCATAGAACGTCCCTTGTTCTGCCCCCAGTAACTGTCAGCCGCTCCACTAATCGTCCCCAACCCTGCTGACTTTCCTTCCTGAAGAAGAATAATCGCAGACAATGCAATACAATCTATAACAAATATAATCGTCAAAACAATTTTCAAAATATCCATCAATCTACACCTCCTGCGTATAAACCACGATTATCTTAACACAGTTGCGGACATTTTGCAATAACTTTCTAATATATAGAACTTAGGTACAGGTCTGATTTTAATTAGGGACGTAGCCTAATTAAAAAGGTTACGTCCTCAACTGCTCTTCTATCCGCAGCAACTGATTATATTTTGCCACTCTCTCAGTCCGGCAGGGTGCACCGGTTTTAATCTGCCCGGTATTAAATGCCACTGCGATGTCTGCAATTGTAGTATCTTCTGTTTCTCCCGACCTATGTGAGATAACAGCCTGGTATCCTGCCTTCTGTGCCATTTCTATTGCTTCTATTGCCTCTGTAAGTGTCCCGATTTGGTTTACTTTTACGAGTATGGCATTGGCCACATTATGCTCAATCCCTTTTTGGAGCCTGTCTACATTTGTTACAAATAAATCGTCCCCTACGAGCTGGATATCGCTTCCAAGCCGGGTTGTGATCAGTTCCCAGCCATCCCAGTCCTCTTCATCCAGAGGATCTTCTATAGAGCGGATGGGGAATTCCAGTGTCAGGTCTTCATAATATTCTATTAGCTCTTCTGCCGAGCGGGTGATTTTTTGTCCCTGCATTTTGCTTTCACCTGGGAATACATATTTTTTAGTATCCTTATTGTAGAGCTCAGATGCGGCAATATCCAATGCTATCGCAATATCCTTTCCCATCTTATATCCTGCTTTTTCTACCGCCTGTTTTAAAAACCGGAGAGCTTCCTTGGCATCCGGCAGGTCTGGCGCAAATCCGCCTTCGTCTCCCACCGCTGTATTTAATCCATTCTCTTTTAGCAGCTTTTTTAATGACTGATATATTTCAGCACATATTCGCAGTCCTTCTTTAAAGTTTTCCGCCCCTACCGGCATAATCATAAACTCCTGAATGTCCAGTGTATTATCGGCGTGTGCTCCGCCATTCATAATATTCATCATCGGCACAGGAAGTTTCCGGGCATTCACCCCTCCCAGATATCTGTACAGCGGAACCTTCAGCGCGTTTGCAGCTGCCTTTGCGGCTGCCATGGACACACCAAGCAATGCATTTGCCCCAAGATTTTTTTTATTTTTACTGCCATCAGTCTTAATCAATATATGGTCCAGCGCGGCCTGGTCAAACACATTTAATCCAATCACGGCCCGGGCCAGCTGATCATTGACATGCTCGACAGCACGCTCTACCCCTTTTCCTCCATATCTTTCCTCTCCATCGCGAAGTTCTACTGCCTCATACATCCCTGTGGACGCCCCGGAAGGTACCGCTGCACGTCCTACAGTATCTTCTCCTACAAGAACCTCCACCTCAATGGTCGGATTTCCCCTGGAATCTATTATTTCTCTTGCGTATACATCTCGTATCGGTAAATATTCATACATGGAATCACTCCTCCTTACGAAGCATATTATGTACCAATTAGAATATTATGATACACATTTGTATTTGGAATCCATACTATTTCCCCTACTCTGCCTCTTTTACTCTTATTTTTGCCGTTTTAGTTTTTGGCCTCTATACATTGACTTTTACGATTCCCAGCGTTACAATGCGGATAGAATTGAGAAAACATCAATTTTAGCATGTGTTAAAGAGGGGAAAATATAAATATGAAAAGTAAATTCAAACATTTTTTATTATTGACTGGCAGCACTCTTATTATGGCTGTGGGAACATACTATTTTAAATTTGCAAATAATTTTACCTTCGGAGGCATAACAGGCCTTGCAGTCCTTGTAGCTAAGACAGGCCTCATGTCCGCCAGTGACTTTACATTTATCATGAATATGATACTTCTGCTCATTGGCTTTCTTATATTAGGCCGTAAATTCACCGCCAAAACTGCATACTGCAGTATTTTACTTTCTATCACCCTGTCTGTCCTGGAGCGTATATATCCAATGTCCCATCCCCTCACAGATCAGCCCATGCTTGAACTTTGTTTCGCCATTGCCCTCCCCTCTCTTGGATCTGCGGTGCTGTTCAATATTGGTTCCTCCAGCGGAGGCACAGATATCATAGCCATGATCTTAAAAAAATATTCCAGCTTTGACATAGGACGCGCACTACTCCTCACAGACATCCTGATCACAATAGCGGGCTGCTTTGTTTTCGATATTAAAACCGGGCTCTACTCTTTCCTGGGACTGGCAATCCGCTCCTTTATGATTGACACCTTTATAGAAAGCTTTAATCTTTCAAAATATTTTAATGTAGTATGTGACACACCAGAACCAATCTGCGACTTTATTGTAAATACCTTGCACCGCAGCGCCACAGTCTGTTCCGCCCAAGGCGCCTTTTCTGGAAACGATAAATACATTATATTTACAGCCCTAAATCGTCCCCAGGCCATCAAACTGCGTAATTTTATCAAGGAAAACGAACCGGAAGCATTTATTTTGATATCCAATACAAGTGAAATTATTGGAAAGGGGTTCCATTCCATATAAAACATTTATTAGATAGGAGACTTTATGAAACATCTTGTAATTGCTGAAAAACCATCTGTTGCACGTGATATTGCACGTGTCCTGCACTGTACAAACAGAAATACATCTTATATAGAAGGAACTAACTATATTGTTACATGGGCGTTAGGCCACCTAGTCACATTAGCTGACCCTGAACAATATGGAGAGCAATATAAATCATGGGATATAAATTCTCTCCCCATACTTCCAAAGGAATGGAAACTTAATATCATAAAGCAGACCAGCAAGCAATTCCATGCCATAAAAGACCTAATTTATAGAAAGGATGTCTCAGATATTATCATCGCCACCGATGCAGGCCGGGAAGGGGAACTTGTGGCACGCTGGATTCTGGATAAAGCATCCAGCCAAAAGCCACTTAAACGCCTCTGGATATCTTCTGTCACAGACAAAGCCATCAAGGACGGTTTTGCCTCTCTTAAATCCGGGGAAGATTACAAAAATTTATACCATGCCGCCGTTGCCAGAGCTCAGTCTGATTGGCTTGTAGGGATAAATGCAACCCGCGCCCTTACTTGTAAATATAATGCACAGCTTTCCTGCGGCCGCGTCCAGACACCGACTCTTTCTATGATTGCCGCCCGGGAAGAGGAAATACACAATTTTAAACCCAAGACCTACTATGGTCTGAAAGCATTAGCTGGAGGAATTACATTTACATGGGTTGATGAAAAATCAGGTTCATCCAGAACATTTGACCTGGAAAAAATCCAAAGCCGGATGGCACACTGTAGAGGTCCTCTGGATATTGTGGAACTGCGCAAAAAGACCAAAAAAACCACCGCCCCTTCTCTCTATGACCTGACGGCCTTACAGAGAGAAGCGAATCAAAAATTTGGTTTTTCTGCAAAGGAGACACTGAATATCATGCAGCGCCTGTATGAAAACCACAAGGTTTTAACCTATCCCCGCACAGACTCCCGTTTTATTACGACAGATATTGTACCAACCTTGAAGGAAAGGCTCAACGCCTGTGCAATAGGCCCCTACAGCAAGCTGGCCGGCCGCCTCAGCAGGCATCCAGTTAAAGCCAGCAAATCCTTTGTAAATAACTCGAAGGTCACCGACCACCATGCTATAATTCCTACAGAACAATTTGTCCAGCTTAACAATATGACCTCTGATGAACGTAAAATATATGATATGGTAGTACGAAGATTTATTGCCGTTCTCCTGCCGCCTTGTGAATATGAGGAGACATTTATTAAAGGCCAGATTAGAAGTGAAATATTTTCTGCCGGCGGTAATATTATGAAACTGTCTGGATGGCGGGAAATTTATGATTCTGAATACGGGGAGACAGATGAAGAGCATGGAGATATGGATATAGCTTTTATGAAACAGGCTCTTCCAACTGTAAAAAAGGGTGATAGACTCACAGTTAGCAACTTGTCCCTTACCGAAGGTAAAACAAAACCTCCCGCCTATTTTACAGAAGGCACTCTCATCGCTGCAATGGAAAACCCTATAAAATATATGTCCCAAAGAGATAAGACCTTAGAAAAGACATTGGGGGAAACAGGTGGTTTGGGAACAGTGGCCACCCGGGCAGATATTATAGAGAAATTATTTAATAGTTTTCTTATGGAAAAACATGGGAGCCAGATTCATATTACCGCTAAAGAAAAACAGCTGCTTAAACTAGTCCCCCAGGAGCTGAAAAGTCCCGAACTGACTGCTGATTGGGAGCTCCGCCTGAAGGGCATTTCCCGCGGCCAGGAATCCAGCCAGCGCTTTCTCAAAGAAATAGAAAATTATACTAAATCTTTGATTCAGGAGATCCAGGCTGCTGACGGAAAATTCCGGCATGATAATCTAACACGCACAAAATGTCCAGAATGTGGGAAATATATGCTGGAGGTCAACGGCAAACATGGGAAGCTGCTTGTGTGCCAGGACAGAGAGTGCGGGCATAGGGAGATGGTCTCCCGCCATACCAACGCCCGCTGCCCCATATGCCACAAGAAAATGGAACTGGTAGGCAAAGGGGATGGACAACGCTTCGTCTGCACCTGCGGCCATAAGGAAAAGCTCAGCTCTTTCCAGGAGCGGCGCAGCAAGGAGGGCCGGGGCGCCAGCAAAAAGGATGTCAGTAACTATATGAAAAAACTGGCTAAGGAAGCAAAGGAGCCTGTCAACAACACATTTGCCGACGCATTCTCTAAATTAGATATCAAGCTTTAGCTTTTATATATATTACCCACAATTTACAGACAGCTCTTCAGGTCAAATACCCTGATGCAAGTATATGAGGCATGGAACTGGCAGCGATGCAGGCATGGAGATATTACCCCCCTCGCGGCAGCCGCCAGACGGACATATAAACATGTCCCCTTGTCCCGTTGCCGCGGGAATAAATAAAGCAGCAGACTGACAGATGTACAATGCGCTAAGGCCGGGTTCTCTGCCCAGGGTTACTTTCACGCCTTTACTGTACAATAATTGATTTGTGCTCAAATCACCTGTCACTCTGCTGCTTTACAATTTCAAATTGCTGATAAATTTTATTTATCTCCAAAGATATCTAGCATCAACAAACCTTCCCGTCACTCATGCCCTTACCATGGCTGTATAGAACCCCATTTATTATTTAATGGAAAAAATGATCTCCGATCTGAATTCCATAGTCTCCATTCCCAAAATATAGACAATCACCAATTGGGTTTACTCCGGCCAAAGCATCAGCTGCCGCCTGCATTGCGGTATCTGTATAACCGCCGCTTGCCAACACACTATCCAGCCACCCCGACATCGCAGGGCCAAACTGGCCTGACTGGTAGATTACTTCCGCTATACTGTTGGGATATACTCCACTGCGCACACGGTTCATAATCACTGCGCCTACAGCAACCTGGCCTTCGTAAGGCTGATTTCCTGCCTCACAAAAAATAATGGCTGCCAGCAGCTCCTGCTCTCCAGCTCCAGCCTGCATCGCCGGGGACGTCGTAGTTTCCTGCACTTGTGCTTCTGCTGCTGCAGCTGCTTCAGCCTCAGCAATCCTCTGTGCCTCCTCCGCCGCCCTTTGGGCCTCTTCGGCAGCTATTCTTGCCTCTTCTTCCTGTCTCTTCTTTTCCTCCTCAATTTTTTTCTGTTGTTCATCATAGGCTGCTTTTGCTTTCTCAGCCGCCTGTTTTATCTCTTTTTGCTCTGAAACTGGTATAATGGTCATTGTTTCAATCAGCATCGTACTTTTATCATTTTTATCTGTAGTAGTAATTGTTACAGCCTGTGGCCTTTCAGATGCAGCCTGTGTAGTGAATCCTGCTGTAAAGACTGTACACACTGCCACTGATGACAAGACCGTTATGAACTTTTTACCTTGTAACATTTACCTCTACCTCCTGATTTATTGCGGTACATTCACGTAATCGTAATATAAATGTAATAAATTATATCCTCTTCTTTTCAAATATATTACAGATATTACGTTTTTGTTACAAGGTGCATTTTAATATAAAAATTTAGGTTTGTCAACTTTTTTATTTCGTCATTTAATTTACTTCTCATCTACAAAATTTGCATATAGCTTTATATACGCCAATTCTTCTATAAATTTTAACAATATTCTGACAATGGATAGCAAAAGGGACAGTCCCTTTTGCAAAGGGGACTGTCCCCAATTTAACGCCTGCTCTTTCCGCTAAATTCCACAGCTATAATCTTGATGACTGCAACTGCCGATGCCATTTTTTCATTAATTTTAAATGCCTTCCCGGTCTGGCATTTCATAAGTATTTCAAGAGCTTTTATCTTTTCCTGTAGTTCTTCAACCAGTTCTGCCCTGCCCTTTCCTACAATACTGGCAAACTTAAATCCATATTCGCATGCGGTCTGCCCGTCAATAAGCTCATGCCCGCAATCCATCTCAAACGCAACCCTGGGATTTTCCCGCAGTAAATCTATCTTTTTTCCTTTCTGGGCTGCATGAAGGTAAAACACAAGTTTGTCCTGTTCATATGTATATCCAAAATTCATAGGCAGAAGGTAAATTTCCTCCCCATCGTGCATTGCAACACGAATGACCTTACACTCATTTAGGATATACAATAGATCTTCCCTTGCTTCTATCTCACGGTCTTTTCTCCGCATTTCTCCCATATAGTTTCTCCTCCTATACTACTACAATATATTTATGGTTAATACCCCTTACAGCCAGTAAGGAATTATCCATCTTGTTGCTTAAGCTGTTAGAATGTAGGTAGCATTGGATATCTTCTCCTTTCCTGGACTTCGCGTCCGTTAGATAGACTGATAACCAGCTCCTCATTCGCAGCGTTCGTTTTATGCAGGTTGAATCGCCTTAGGTGCATTCGTGTCACACCACAGTAGATTGAATAGGCAATGAGTAAAACTGGAACTTATCCATTGCAATAATCTTAAGGAGTGACAAATTTATGATCGCAGTAGGTATCGATGTTTCAAAAGGCAAAAGTATGGTTGCAATTTTGCGTCCTTTCGGAGAAATCGTTTCCACGCCCTTTGAAGTCAAACACACAACCAGTGATATCCTTTCACTTGTAGAACTCATCAACTCTGTCAACGGTGAAACTCGTATCGTAATGGAGCATACAGGACGTTATTATGAAGTCCTTGCCCATCAACTTTCCGCAGCCAACCTTTTCGTCAGTGCCATCAATCCAAAACTCATCAAAGACTTTGATAATGATTCTCTTCGTAAAGTAAAGTCTGACAAAGCGGATGCTGTTAAGATTGCCCGTTATGCACTTGACAAGTGGCAAAATCTCAAACAATATAGTGTTATGGATGAATTACGCAATCAACTAAAAACCATGAACCGTCAGTTTGGCTTTTATATGAAGCATAAGACGGCTATGAAAAATAATCTTATTGGCATCCTTGACCAAACCTATCCTGGCGTTAATACCTACTTTGACAGTCCTGCACGTAGTGACGGCAGCCAGAAATGGGGTGATTTTGCATCTACATACTGGCACGTGGACTCTGTTCGTAAAATGTCCCTAAATGCTTTTGCCGACCATTATCAAAACTGGTGCAAACGTAAGAAGTATAACTTCAGCAAACCAAAAGCTGAGGAAATCTATGGAAAAGCTAAGGAACTTGTTCCTGTACTTCCTAAGGATGACATTACAAAACTGATTATCAAGCAGGCTGTTGACCAGCTTAATAGTGCATCTGCCACAGTTGAGTCACTTCGCACCCTTATGAATGCTACAGCAGCAAAGCTCCCTGAATATCCTATCGTTATGGCAATGAAAGGTGTTGGACCTTCACTTGGCCCACAACTAATAGCTGAAATCGGTGATGTTTCCCGATTCACACATAAAGGAGCCATTACCGCATTTGCCGGCGTAGATCCTGGTGTTAATGAATCCGGAACCTATACACAAAAAAGTGTTCCAACTTCAAAGCGTGGTTCTTCTGATCTCCGGAAAACCTTATTTCAAGTAATGGATGCTTTGATTAAAACCAAACCACAGGATGACCCTGTATATCAGTTTTTAGACAAGAAACGTGCTCAAGGTAAGCCTTACTACGTCTATATGACTGCGGGTGCCAATAAATTTTTAAGAATCTACTATGGTCGAGTGAAAGAATATCTTTCATCTCTTCCAGAATCCTAATTATCCACTATAATTTTCAGACCAGCACTGGCGTGGTGGTCTTATTTTGATACCCAATTTTCAACCTGTATAAAATTTTCAATGTTCTTTCAATTTAGCCTTGACTTTTTATTTGCAGGCTATTTAACTCTCGTTATTATATCATAACAGCATTCGAATTCACAGCCAGGACTGTAATCCCCCCAAAAGCTTTGGACTAACTTGGGGCCTATCCTGCCATGCTGCCAAACTGAATATTTGAAAGTTAAAAGCAGGATGCTTCTATCTCATCCTGAAGATAGGACTTATTTTCTTATATATTAAAAATACAATACTAGATACTAACACACCTTTCAGTAAATTAAACGGAGCTACAGCAAATATTACAAAAGTAGACAAACTTGTAATATTTTTATTCAGCGCTGTACCCATCTCCACAAGTGAGTCAATTGGCATACCAAATGCTGTCGCATACACTGGCAGCAATATATAAGCATTTAACAGGCAACCCAGGATTGTCATAACCACTGTGCCTGCTGCCATCCCTATAATTGCTCCTTTTCTTGTTTTGTTCCTTCTATAAATGATACCTGCGGGAACACAGAGTGCGCATCCTATTAAAAAATTAGCCGCCTCTCCTACTCCCGCTGTAATCGTCCCATTAATAACAAGGTTTAATAGAATCTTTACAAGCTCTATAGCAGCGCCTGCCAACGGCCCCATGACAAAACAGCCAACTAAAACTGGAACTTCACTAAAATCAATCTCGTAAAAGGCCGGCGCAAAGGGCAGGGGGATCTCAAACAACATCAAAACTATAGCAATGGCTGAAAGCATTCCAATCTGCACCACTGTCCGAATCCCCATCTTAGGCTGTGATTTTGATACTACATGTGTTTCTGTGCTCATAATTACTTCTCTCCTTTGATTAAAATTTTGAATTGAAAAGAAAGAACATCTTCCAGAGCTTCATGTCAGCAGTAAAGAGACTATGTATCACACCGCATCCAAATTAAACTGCCCTTGTGCCATGGCACATACAAGGTTCAGCCTGTCTGTTAAGGCATTTTTCGTCTTATAAGATCCATTTGTAAGACAGAAAAAATCCCCGGACAGAAATATCCGGGGACTCGTAATACACATTCTCATGGCATAAACTTCTTCTCTCATCCAGACTTTACTGTCGGTACTGGAATTTCACCAGTTCAGCCACTGCCAAAAGCAGCAGGTCGCGGACTATACCGCCGGTTGGGACTTGCACCCGACCCCGAAGAATTCATTCTATTCTGGGAATTATTATAACCCATTATCTTCTACGGCACAAGTATTTTTTATTCTTTTTTCATCCACCTTTTTCAGCGCTTAATGGCATCCCAGAAGCTGTGCCCATCTATTTCACTTGGAAGTCCAAATATGTCCAATATGGTCTTGCCTATGTCTGAAAAACTATTTCTTGTTCCCAGGTTTATTCCCCCGCGGACTATCTTTCCATATGCCAGAAAAGGAATATATTCTCTCGTATGGTCTGTGCCTGGGAATCCCGGGTCACACCCGTGGTCAGCCGTAATCATCACAATGTCCCCGTCCCCCATATTGCCCATAAATTTTGTTAAGCCTCTGTCAAACTCCGCAGCGGCCTGCGCATATCCGTCAATATCATTTCTATGTCCATAGACCATATCAAAATCCACAAGATTTAAAAAACATAATCCCTGAAAATCTGTATTCTGTATTTCAAGTAATTTATCTATCCCCTCAGCATTACATTTTGTGGGATTACTGCTGGTAATCCCCCGGCCCGCAAAAATATCAAATATTTTGCCTATACTTATTACATCCTTTCCACTATCTTTGAGCACATCCAGCATGGTTTTCCTTGGAGGGGCCAGTGCAAAATCATGTCTATTTGCAGTTCTGTGAAAGTCCGGATAAGTCCCGTTAAAAGGCCTGGCGATCACACGCCCTACATTGTGCTTTCCAACTAAAATTCTTCTCGCTATTTTACAATACTCATACAAATCTTCCAGAGGTACAACCTCCTCATGTGCAGCTATTTGGAACACACTGTCAGCTGATGTATAGACAATAAGCTTCCCTGTTTCTATATGCTCTTTCCCATAATCTCTGATTACTTCTGTTCCCGAATACGGCAAATTACATAAAATCTCCCGGCCCGTCTGCCTTGTTAATTCTGATAAAATTTCTTTGGGGAATCCTGCTGGATATATTGGAAATGGTTTATCAGAGACGATTCCGGAAATTTCCCAGTGCCCTGCAGTGGTATCTTTTCCCTTGGATTTTTCCCTTAGCCGTCCATACGCCCCCAAAGGCAGTCCTATCTTCGCTCCACATTCTACCTGGTCAATATTAAATAAACCTAATTTCTGCATCTGAGGCACTCTAAAGTAATCAGATTTTGCAATAGTATTTAACGTGTTACTTCCCACATCACCATAGACATCTGCGTCTGGCTCATATCCAATGCCAAAACTATCCAATACAATCAAAAATACTCTCTTACCCACAAAATCTCCTCCTATATGGAAGCTGTAACAATATTGATCTGCACAGATCCAGCTTTTCCCTCTATAAATTTCCCAGCGTTATCATATACACTCTAGTATCAAATTATAGCATTTATTACCTTTTGTCAATTTTTCTATTATATTTTCCAAATACTTTAAACGCCGTAAAACAAGGCATATAGAGTATTTACAACTATTTTACCTTGACTTATACTTAAGTACAGGGAGGTGCCATATGAGAATCTTAATCGCAGAAGACGAAAAAAACTTAAACCGCCTGATAACGTCCAGGCTGGAAGAAGAGCACTACAGTGTGGATTCTTGCTTTGACGGGGAGGAGGCTTTAGATTATCTGGCAAGTGCAGAATACGATGCCGCTATACTCGATATTATGATGCCCCTGATGGATGGCCTTGAAGTTTTAAGGCACATTCGGAAACAGGGTCTTACTACCCCTGTCCTTATGCTCACTGCCAGAGATGGGATTGAGGACAGAGTGCAGGGTCTGGACGCAGGGGCCAACGACTATCTTGTAAAACCATTTGCTTTCGAAGAGCTTCTGGCCCGCATACGGGTCCTGCTCAGAAAACCCCAGGATATCCCCACAGCCTGCTGCCGTCTGGACAACTTAGAAGTGCATTTAGATACCCATAAGGTACTTCGGGGCGGACAGGAAATAACACTCTCAGGAAAAGAATTTGCCCTTTTAAGATATATGATACAAAATACTGGCGTGGTGCTGTCCAGAGAAAAAATGGAACAGCATCTTTGGAACTATGACTATGCAGGAGGCTCTAACGTCATAGACGTCTACATCCGCTATCTGCGCAGGAAGATAGACGAAGGTTTTGATACTAAATTAATACATACCGTGAGAGGATCGGGGTATGTACTGAAGGTAAAAGAATGAATAAATTATCACTAAAAATAAAATTAACTGGCCTGTACTCATTTTTCATGATTCTGCTGACCTGTACAGCATTGGCAATTTTATTTTCACTGAGCAGCCGGGAAGTTCTTTTCTCCGTACAGACGGCACTGAAAAAACAGGTGCATGACAGCGTTGAAGATATTAGCTATAAGGAGGGGCGCCTGCACGTAGATTCAGATTTTTATGACCTGGAGGAAAGCATATACCTGTCCTTGTACAGTTCTGCCTCAGATTTTCTTTTTGGAAAAATTCCATATGGGTTTGATTCTGCCCCGGCTTTTGAAGATGGTATGCTGCAGACTGTAAGCCAGGGCGGGGTTAAATGGTACGTATATGACCTCTATTTAACAACTGATGAATCTGAATCCGTTTATATCCGGGGCATCACTTCAGTCACAAAGGCTGAGTCTAATTTTCAGATTACAAGAAGGTTCGCATTAATCCTGCTTCCACTTTTAACTGCTGTCACTGTAATTATCCTTTACCGGCTTACAAGGAGGACCCTCCTCCCTGTAAAAAGAATTACAGATACTGTCCGCCAGATTCAGGCGGGGGAAGACCTGACTAAAAGGACTATGCTCTCCGCCGGCAAAAATCATGGAAGAGATGAAATTTATCAGCTGGCCCAGACTTTTGATGAAATGCTTGCACAGCTGGAAGACTCCTTTAACAGAGAGAAACAATTTACTTCCGATGTGTCTCATGAGCTTAGAACCCCGGTCAGCGTCATACTGGCCCAATGCGAGGATCTCCTTCATGACCAATCTTTGTCTGAAGGCCAGCGTGAAAAAATTCTGCTGCTACAAAAGAAATCCACTGAAATATCCTCCATGATATCCCAGCTTCTTTTTTTATCACGTGCAGCGCAAAACCGCCAAAAACCAGAAAAGGAATATCTGAACCTTAGTGAGCTGACACAAATATGTATAGAGGAACACCGGCTTCTATCTCAGGAAAAACAAATAGAAATCTACACGGACATAGTATCTGATATTTATGGATGGGTGGACGAAACATTATATATACGCTTGCTGGACAACCTGATGTCTAACGCAGTGTACTACAACAAACCCGGAGGCACTGTGTATATAGGCCTTTCTATTTCCCAAGGTATACTTTCAGGTTATGTTAAAGATAATGGCATCGGGATATCGGCAGAAGATATTCCTCATATCTGGGAACGCTTCTACAGAGCCGATACTGCCCGTTCCTCTGAAGGACACTCAGGTTTGGGGTTATCTATGGTAAAATGGATAGTAGAAGTCCATGGCGGGAAAATCTCTGCGGAAAGCGCCCTGGGGGTGGGAACCATATTTCGTTTTTCTTTTCCTGTGTCAGAGATAAAAGGAGAGGGGCCTGTCTCAGACTGAAGAGATATAGCTCCATAGTCCTGCCGATGCAGAGTATACTTTCTGGCTGCCTTCAGCCGGGCAGAAACTATGCCCGGCTGTTTTTGCTTAACAAGAAATAAATTTGAAATAAGCATAGACAATGAAAAAGTGTGTATTTTTTGATGCAGACAACACAATATTGGACATTAAGAAGGACATTGCCCCTGATGTAAGGCCAGCAATACAGGCATTAATCTTCAACGGCCATCTGGTATTTTTATGTACTGGCAGAAGCCGCGCTTATATTCCCAATGACATTGAATTTGTGACAAAAGGCTGTTCCAAAGGCCTTGCTGTCTGGGTCATGTGTGCCGTCCTGGGGATAGCTAAAAAAGATACTGTGGTTTTAGGGACAGCAACAAAGATCTGTCCATATTTGAGGTCGTAAATACTAAAGTGGCTATGTAAGGAGCCTCCTCAGAACTTGTGAAAACCCCAGATTATATTACCGATACCATGGAAAATGCGGGGATAACTAAAGGACTGCATGATCTAGGACTAATATAGTATTCCAAAATATAACCAGAACTAAAACAAGTACATATACTCAAATTGTAAACTAAAATTTATTTTATGTTGACAATTTGTTTTTTCTCTATTATACTGACAGAGTATCCAAATTAACAATACACGAAAGGACTCTGAACCATGGAAAATACTTCCTCCTCCAAGAAACCATTTTTCTCCACCCAAAAACTTACACTGACTGCTGTCATGACCGCGGTGATCTGTGTACTTGGCCCTTTCTCTATCCCGCTGCCATTTAGTCCTGTTCCACTTACTTTTACAAATCTGGCCATCTATATCAGCGTTTTTGTACTTGGTATGAAATCAGGAACCATAAGCTATATAATTTATCTGCTGCTCGGCGCTGTGGGACTCCCTATCTTTTCTGGCTTTTCAGGTGGATTTGCAAAACTTGCAGGGCCAACGGGGGGATATCTGGTAGGTTTTTTGTTTCTCGCCGTTATCACTGGATTTTTCATCGAACATTTTCATGGCCGTCTTTTCCCTTCCATTCTGGGTATGGTTATCGGGGCGGCTGTATGTTACTTTTTCGGTACCATCTGGCTGGCATGGCAGATGGAGATTGGTTTTATCCCTGCCCTGACAGTTGGAGTGGTTCCCTATCTCCCAGGAGATATTATAAAAATTGCCATTGCCTCTATATTAGGCCCTAAACTCAGGTCTGCTGTCCGGCATATTTAATATATCAGTCTAAGGGTAATCCGGCCTAAATAGCAGGGAGACGGACAACAGTCCAGTAACTGCCATCCATCTCCCTGTGAATATTAGGCCTTAAAAATCAAAAATTCTAATCCATTTCTTAATTGTAATCTACGAATATTTCTTTACATAGTGGAGCAGCCATTCTTTCTATCCCTCAATTTTCTATATTCTTTATAAATCTCCTCCTTTGTAGCCAGATACTCGGAAAATGCGCTGGCGCTTCCAGCGGCAACCCCCATATAGAAAGCATGCTCATAATTTTTTTCACTAAGCCATCCGGCCATAAATCCGGCCGCCATCGAATCCCCCGCGCCAACCGTATTCACTGCCTTCCCCTTTGGAGCCCCAGCCTTTATGATACTTCCATCCCCTGCTGCCAGCACTGCCCCCTGGGCGCCCATAGACACAAGGACATTCACTGCCCCCATTTCCTGTAACTTTCTGGCATAGGGAACCACATCCTCCCTTGACTTTATTTCCACATGAAAGATCCCCTCTAATTCATGATGATTTGGCTTTATTAAAAAAGGATGGCAGGACAGCGTACTTGTCAGGAGTCCACCTTCTGCATCCACAATAAACAGAATACCCCTGTTTCTCAACTGCTCCATAATGTGGAGATAAATATTACTGGGAACAGAAGGCGGGATACTGCCAGATAAAAATAGTACATCCCCCTCAGACAATTCATTCAATTTTTGGCAGAGCTTTTCGATTTCCATCTGCGTAACCTGGGGGCCCTGTCCATTTATCTCAGTCCCCTCAGCCGACTTAAGTTTTATATTGATTCTTGACATTCCTTGTTCAAGTTCGATAAAGTCTGTCCCGATTCCCAGGTTTTCTGCCCTTCTCCGTATCTCTTGGCCGATAGTTCCGCCAATATACCCGACAGCCTTACTTCCAATCCCAAGGTTATTAAGTACCTGAGAGACATTCAGTCCTTTTCCGCCTGGAAGCATCATCTCAGATTCTGTCCTATTTGTCACGCCCAATTTAAAATCTGTTACCGCCACTATATAATCCAAGGCCGGATTTAATGTAACCGTATAAACCATAATATCTCTCCTCCCTGTCCTTTCCTTATTCTTCATGGCAGCCTTGCTTCTGGCCATATAGCCAGTTTCTAAGCAAATCTCGGCAACTGCCATAGCATCCTCAATGCATTCCTTGAAAAAAGGATGCATCCCTCGGAACAAAGCATAGCCTAAAAACCGGCTTTCCGTTCACACTCCGAGGGCAGGCAGCCTTTATCTGACAGGATACTTATAACTCCTATATTCCCCGCATGGTCAATTGAATCCTCTTCTTTTTTAAATCTACACTCATAACCTTAACATCTACAATATCCCCAACACTGACTGCTTCCAATGGATGTTTAATATATCTGTCAGTTATTTGCGATATATGCACAAGTCCATCCTGGTGCACTCCAATATCCACAAAAACCCCAAAATCTATTACGTTGCGGACGGTTCCTTTTAGAACCATACCCTCCTGTAAATCTTTCATATCGAGTACATCTGTACGTAGAATCGGCCTTGGCATCTCATCCCGGGGATCACGGGCCGGCTTTTCTAATTCTTTCACAATATCTTTAAGTGTAATTTCGCCAATCCCTAACTCCTGAGCCAGTTTTTTATAGTCTTTAATGGTGAGAGATAATCCTAATAGTTTGCCTTTGTGTATATCCTCCGGCTTAAATCCCTGCCTATCCAGAAGCCTTTCAGCCGCCTCATAGGATTCGGGATGCACGCCCGTAGCATCCAGGGGATTCTTCCCCTCCATAATACGCATAAAACCGGCGCACTGTTCAAAAGCCTTTGGGCCTAGCTTTGCCACCTTCATCAATTCTTTCCTGTCAGAGAACCGTCCATTTTCCTCCCTATACCCAACTATGTTTTTAGCAATGGCAGAGCTGATTCCTGAAATATAAGACAGCAGCGGAGCTGATGCAGTATTTAAATCCACCCCTACTTTATTTACACAGTCCTCTACCACCGCGTTTAAAGATTCTCCCAGCTTTTTCTGATTCATATCATGCTGATACTGGCCCACGCCAATTGATTTAGGATCAATCTTTACAAGTTCTGCAAGGGGATCCTGCAGACGCCTTGCAATAGAAGCAGCACTCCTCTGGCCCACGTCAAACTTTGGAAATTCCTCTGTGGCCAATTTACTGGCAGAGTATACAGAGGCGCCTGCCTCATTTACAATCACATATTGTACTTTGTCGGGGATCTCCTTGAGCAGCTCCACAATAAACTGCTCTGATTCTCTGGACGCTGTCCCATTTCCAAGGGAAATGAGAGTAATATGATATTTTGTTATAATCTTTTTTAAAAGTTCTTTGGACGCCTTTATTTTTTGCGGCGTGGTAGGCGCTGTTGGATAGATCACTGTAGTCCCAAGCACTTTACCTGTTGCATCCACAACTGCAAGCTTGCATCCTGTGCGGAAGGCAGGATCCCACCCCAGAACCACCTGGCCCGCAATAGGAGGCTGCATCAAAAGCTGATGAAGATTCTTACCAAATACTTCAATCGCACCATCCTCCGCCCTTTCGGTGAGCTCGTTTCTGATTTCCCGCTCAATAGCAGGTGCAATCAATCTCTTATAACTATCCTCCACTGCCTCTTTTAAGGCAGGTGTCGTATATACATTTTCACCCCGTATAGTCTGCTTCTCCAGATACCGGACAATCTCCTCCTCAGGAGCCTCAATCTTTACATGCAGGATTTTCTCCTTCTCCCCCCGGTTAAGCGCCAATATTCGATGGCCTGCCAGCTTTGTGATGGGTTCCTCAAATTCATAATACATCTCATACACTGACTCAGCCTGAGGATCTTTGGCAGAGGATATAAGTTTCCCTTTCTGTACTGTATGTTTCCGGATCCAGCTTCTATAATCTGCCTCATCAGAAATGGCCTCCGCTATAATATCTTTTGCCCCGTCGATAGCCTCCTTCTCGCTGTTCACGCCCAGGTCTTCTGCTATATATTTGCCAGCCTCTTCCTCAAGAGGAACACTTGCCTGCTGCATGGTTATGAAGGCTGCCAGTGGTTCCAATCCCTTTTCCTTCGCAATTGTTGCCCTGGTGCGGCGTTTGGGCCGGTAGGGCCTGTATAAATCCTCAACAACTACCAGCGTCTCTGCAGCCAAAATCTGTGCCTTCAGCTCTTCTGTCAGCTTTCCCTGTTCATCAATACTTGCCAGTACCTGCTGTTTTTTTTCTTCTAGGTTGCGTAAATATATTAAACGCTCGTGGAGCCTGCGCAGCTGTTCATCGTTTAATGAGCCTGTAGCCTCTTTTCTATATCTCGAAATAAAGGGAATGGTGTTGCCTTCATCAATTAATTTTACAGCAGCCTCTACCTGCCAATACTTTACCTCTAATTCCTCTGTCAGTTTCTGATTAATATCCATATAAAATGTACCTCGCTTTTACTTCTGCCAGTTTTCCCGGGGCCTGAAAGATATCCATGAGCCACCAGAAAAACTATTATGGTTTTAACGTTTTTTATTATACAGGAAACACTAACTGCTTTACAACAATTTTAGTTAAATCCCATTCTCCAGATTTTTAGATACAAATCTTCCAGGAACCGTTCCTCTTAAAGTTTCCTTTATCATTGGCCCAAATAATTAGGGATTTTCATCTGCCTTTCTATGTTACATTTTATTTTACCTATGGTACTGCTCTTTTATAATTGTTAGTGCAAAAGCAACACAAACTTGTTATACTGTAAAAAATAGTATTTGGGTTTTCTTTGCCGGAAAGTATTAGATTGTGAACCTCATTGGCAAGAGTGACTGGCTCTGCTGCTTCGTGGGAATGAGGACAGTAATAGAGTGTCTATATATGGATGCTATACTATTTCTATACAAAGCGACAAATTCTGATTGACCGGGCGAAGCGAGGAATGCTTCTTAAACATAAGTTCAAGAAGATGGACGCATAGACAATCCCGAATTTAGCGGGGAGAAAAATGAAAAAGAAATTATCTGAAATGAGTTTGGAAGAATTATGGAAGCTATTTCCAATCTATTTGACAGAGTATCAGCCTTGTTGGAAAGAATGGTACACTGATGAAGAAAACTTTTTAAAAAACAGAATTCCTAAAATAGAGAGAATAAGTCATATAGGAAGTACAGCGGTTAGTTCTATTTTTGCAAAACCAATTATTGATATTCTTGTGGAAATTTCAAAAGATTATAAGTTGTCTGACTATAAAGAAGAGATTGTGAAAAGTGGCTATATTTGCATGTCCGAAACTTCTGATAGAATTTCTTTTAACAAGGGATATACAGAAAAAGGATTTGCCGAGAAGGTATTTCACCTACACCTAAGATATATTGGGGATAATGATGAATTATACTTTAGAGATTATCTCATTGAGCATACCAATATTGCTATTGAGTACGGGAGAATAAAATTAAAGTTATGGAAAAAATATGAATTTAATAGAGATGGTTATACAAATTCTAAAACAGGTTTCATTCAAAAATATACCGAAAAAGCAAAGCTGAAATATGGAGATAGATACTAATAAATCCCGGGATCGTGTAAGTTTGGGATATTCTCAGCAGGCTACAGTATATAAGTATGCTGGATGAAACTACATAGGGGATTAGCTACATGGAAAGAATCTTAGAGTATCATATTAAAGAAACTGAACAGAATTTACGTATAGAACAGTACTTAAAAAGGAAAGGGTACTCCAGACAAAATCTCACAGACTTAAAAAAGATGCCCCAAAGTATTCTCGTAAACAAAAAAGAGTATCATTTGAAACAAACACTGAAGACCAATGATTTGCTCAGAATACATATAAAGGAAACAGATTCATCGAAACACATTGTACCTACTTACCTGCCCCTTGATATTTTGTATGAGGACGAGGATATCATCATTATAAATAAGCCTTCAGGACTTCCTATCCACCCTTCAATGAACAATTATACATATTCCCTGGCAAATGGCCTTGCCTGGTATTTTCAACGCCAGAATAAAGCCTTTATTTTCAGGTGTACTAACCGGCTGGATAGGGATACTTCTGGATTAACAGTTATAGCCAAGCACATGCTTAGCTCGAACATCCTCTCCTCTATGACTGCTAAAAGAGAAATGCACAGAGAATATCTTGCCGTAGTAAGGGGACATCCCACGCCACCCTCAGGTACAATCTGTGCGCCTCTTTCAAGGAAGCCAGGATCCATCATCGAGCGTATCGTGGATTTTGAAAATGGCGAGTCTGCAGTAACACATTATCAAACAGTCAAAGAAAAAAATGGCCACTCGCTGCTCTCACTCCATCTTGAGACAGGACGCACACATCAGATACGTATCCACTTAAAATATCTCGGTTTTCCCCTGGTAGGCGACTATCTGTATAACCCGGATATGGAATATATCACGCGACAGGCGCTCCATTGCCACTGTCTTGCATTTAACCATCCTATTACGGGAAAGAAACTCAGCTTTTCAATACCTATGCCCAATGACATGGCAAAAATTTTACAATAACCATAAACGCCCCGTTTAAGGCTAAGCAGCAGAAAACCGTGAGATTATCTTGACAACTTCATCCTTCAGGAGTATATTTTAGATAGACACTCGTTCTGAATAGGACGGGTTTCTATTCAATACGCAGGTTAGCTGTACCTAACCTTCTAAATGGGAGGTGCATGGACTGAAAAAGAACAGTAAAAAGCCGGAGGTCAGACGGCAGGAACTCATTGACGTTGCGTCTGCTCTTTTCGCTGAAAAAGGATATGAAGCCGTTTCTGTCCGGGATATTCTGAACGTGGTGGATGGCGCGCCGGGGATGTTCTATTACTATTTCAAATCAAAGCAGGATATTTATATTGCTGCTATGGAGCAATACATTGCCCAGCAGTTGGAACGGAAATGCAAAATCATTGAGGATGAAACAGTTTCCTTTGATGATAAGCTGCCTATCTTCCGCAGCATAGTAGAGGAAGGTATACAAGGATATATGGAACGCTTCGCACCTCAAGCGGACACTTCTATTTCCGATACATCCTATAAGCTCTATGATTTAGTTCATATGCTCAGCCGCATGGTAATCCCGTACTCTAAATTCATTTTACAAGGGATAGAGGAAAAACGGATCAACAATCGTTTTCATATTATGGAGGAAAATGCGGAAGCCTTTGCAACCTTTGTGCTATACGGCGCATGGGGGATGATCTACAACAGTAAGTTTACCGGCAGTGGTGGCTCCTATGATTTGGAGAACATATTGAAAATCACTGACCAACTATTTTATTGACCTTAAAACAAATTCATATAAGACAAACACAACGGAAATGTTCCAAAAGGGGCATTTCCGTTGTGGCGTTTTAGGGGTACAGAACGAATTCGGTCTGTAAAAAGGAAAATGAAGTTTGTAGTTTGGAAGTAAACTTCCAAATCTACTTGGGTGACGCAGTAGATGTGTCAGTAAGGAGGAAATGATGAAGCAGAATGAAATCCCATGGGATACCTCTATGCCATCCGGCAAAAAAGAGGAAAAGCCGAAGCAGGGTATTCCCCGGCTGCTGGAAATCTCCGGCGAAAAGAATACCCCTTTTGTAGCCAGTGTTCTATTCTCTATACTCGGGACACTGTGCCAACTGATACCGTTCCTGTCCATCTATCAAGTGATGGCGGAACTTTTGTACCATACGGCCACCGGCTCAGCCCTGGACACGGACTTAATGATCCTCCAGGCGCTCTATGGTCTGGCCGGACTAATTGCAGGGTATATACTTGCCTATATAGGCGGTATGATGGCGCATACCTATGCCTACCGTGTTATCTGCGGTGTCCGTTTGAAAGTAGCGGAACATATTGGAAAGCTCCCCATGGGTTATGTTACAAATAATTCTATTGGAAAAATAAAGCAGGTTTTGGATGGGGATGTGGAGCAGATTGAAACCTTTCTGGCCCATCAACTGCCGGATTTTGTAAGCACCATTGTCATGCTGCTTGCTATGTTTATTACCATGTTTTCACAAAATATCTATCTTGCGCTGGCCTGCCTGATCCCGATTGTGGCTGGATTTGCCTGTCAGTTTGCCGTGATGGTTAAAATTCTGAAAAGCGGAGGATTAAAAGAAAACCTTGACGCACTGGAAAAAATCAGTTCTTCTTCAATCCAGTATGTTCAGGGTATGCCGTCTGTCAAAATCTTCGGACAGACTGTGAAATCCTTTTGGAAGTTTTATGATGATATTATTAACTATCGGGATTTTACCACCAAAATGACCGAGGTAATCCGGCCTGGTTATGTCCTTTTTCGGATGTTCGTGCTCTCCGTAGCAACCTTTATTGTACCCATCGGACTCTGCCTGTTCCAGAAAACCCCTGGTGATATAGCGTTTGTGGTAACTTTCCTGTTTTTCCTGATTTTAGGCCCCGCAGCCGCCACACCTACACTGAAATTACGCAGCTTTTCCGAAAGCATGAATGTCATAGCAGAGGGTGTGAAGCGTGTGGATAAAGTATTGAACGAAAAGCCGCTGCCAGAACCGGCACAAAGCAAAGTCCCTGTCGGTTATGATATTGCTTTCCATGATGTTTGCTTTTCTTACGAAGCAGAGAGACGAAAAGTCCTTGACAATATTTCCTTTACCGCCAGGCAGGGAGAAATCACGGCACTCGTTGGCCCATCCGGTGCGGGAAAATCTACGATTGCCGAACTAATCCCCCGTTTTTGGGATGTAACGGGTGGCAGCATTGAAATTGGTGGTGTGGATATTCGGGATATGTCTGTCCATGACCTGATGGAACAGATGGCGTTTGTCTTTCAGGAGAGCTTTTTGTTCTCGGACACGATTGAGGGCAATATAGCTTTGGGAAAACCAGCCGCTACAAAAGAACAGGTAGAACGGGCCGCAAAGGTGGCCAGGTGCCACGATTTTATCATGGCGCTTCCCAATGGCTATCGGACGAAAATTGGTGATGGCGGCGTCTATCTGTCCGGCGGGGAGCAGCAGCGTATTTCTATTGCAAGAGCCATTCTAAAAAATGCCCCAATCCTGATTTTGGACGAAGCCAGCGCTTATGCAGACGCTGAGAATGAACATGAAATGCAGATCGCTTTACGTTCTCTGATAAAGAGCAAAACGGTCATTATGATTGCACACCGGCTGACAACCATCTGCAACGCCAACCAGATTTTAGTTGTGGACGGAGGGCAGATCAAAGAGCATGGTACTCACGAGGAATTGATGAAAATCCGTGGCTTATACGCCACTATGTGGAATGCTGGCGTTTACTCAGCTACATGGAGCATCCGCACTGGAAACCCTCAGAAGAATACCATGATACCATCCGGCAAAAATGAGGAAAGGAGGCCGTGACAGAATGAAACGGTTATTAAACACAATTACCTGTAATGAACCCAAACGGCTGATTAAGCCGGTATTTTGGAACGCACTGGCAAATCTGTCTAACCTGTTGCCGTTTGTGTGCCTATCGTATATTATCAGCCAGATTTATGCGTATTTTATTAGCAGTACACTGAAGCGCACTTCTCTTTGGACCGCATGGGCCATCATGCTTGCCTGTTTTGTCCTTACATGGATTTTTGAAAATATTGCCTGCAAATTGACCTACCGGGACGGCTTCATGGCATCTGCCGACGGCAGGATTAAACTGGCCGAACATATCCGCCGGTTGCCGCTGGGTTTTCTTAGGAGCAAAAATTCCGGCGAGATTGGAAATACCATGATGAATGATTTTTCCCGTACCGAGTCTGCTATGACCCACATTCTGCCACAGATCATCAGCGGTGCTATTATGGCCCTTATTGCTTCCGTTGTCCTTCTGATTACGGACCTACGCATGGGCCTTGCCATGTTTGCGGGTTTCCCCATAGCACTCCTTATTATGTTTGGGATGCAGGGACTGGAGCGCCGCTTGGATACACAGCTATCACAGGCAAGGGTCAATCAGGCTGGAAAGCTTCAGGAATATCTGTATGGGATGCGGATTATCAAATCCTACAATATGCAGGGTGAAAACTTTAAAAAACTGAAAAAGGCTTGTATGGACTACCGGGATGCCTGCATTAAGGTGGAGGGAGGTATCGGGCCCATGAATTTGGTTGCAGCAGCCTTTCTTCGCAGCGGCTTATCACTTATGACGGTGGTGGGTGTGTTCCTTGTGACTGGCGGCACATTGACGGTGCCGGACTTTGCTTTATTCCTGCTTGTGGGAACCCGTGTATTTGATCCGCTGTCTGTTGCCATTATGAATTACTCAGAACTGATGATGTGCAGTATGTCGGGAGAGAGGATTTGTACCCTGCTGGATAATCCGAAAATGTCAGGAAGCGGTAAAGCACCAAAAGGACACGAAATCCGTTTGGACCATGTGTATTTTGGCTACAAGGTAAATTGCTCCGAAAAGACAGAAGAAAGCGGTCTGAGCCGCAAGGTAAATGGCAGCATAACAGCAAGAGAGGGTGGCCTGGACTGTGGGGGAAATGAAGTTTTGCATGACATAAGTGCCCGGCTGGAGCCGGGAACTATAACCGCCATTGTGGGGCCTTCCGGTTCCGGTAAGAGTACTATGCTGAAGCTGATCGCCCGTTTTTATGACCCATCATCCGGCAAGGTACTTTTCGGTGGAAAAGATGAAAGAGATATTGAGCCTGAAAAACTGATGAAAAATATTTCTATGGTCTTTCAGGATGTGTACCTGTTCCAAGACAGTGTGGCAAACAACATCCGTTACGGAAAAGAGAACGCCACACAGGAAGAAATCGAAAATGCTGCCCGCCTGGCCAACTGCTATGACTTCATTATGCAGATGCCCGATAGTTTTGACACTATGATTGGCGAGGGCGGTTCTACGCTTTCCGGCGGCGAAAAACAGAGAATATCTATTGCAAGAGCTATCCTGAAAGATGCGCCTGTTGTCCTGCTTGACGAGGCGACTTCATCTCTTGACCCTGAAAATGAGACGGAAATCCAGCAGGCAATCAGCCGTCTTGTGTATGGGCGTACTGTTGTTGTGATTGCTCACCGGCTGAAAACAGTTACAGGGGCAGATACGATCCTTGTGCTGGATCAGGGCCGGATTGTTGAACAGGGAACTCATAAACAGCTTCTTGCCCAAAATGGTCTGTATGCAAAGCTATGGAATTTGCAGACTTCCACCGAGGGTTGGAAGGTCTGAGCTACACTCAGCCCTTCGCGGCAGCCGCCGGAAGGGCATATAAATATATCCGCCTGGCTCCTTTGCTTATGAGAAAAAAAGGCTGGCAGCAAGCTATATGGCCATGTTGAAAGAGTGCCATCCCATGACCCTTTCCGGTGGACAAAAACAGCGTGTGGCGATTGGACCCGCTGTGTTTTTCGAGTAGCGGCATCGGAGGCGCTGCTGCCAACAATCTCCTCATTTTGCTTCTGGAAGAACAAGATTTTATGGCGGGATTTCAGACCAAGCTGCCATCCGATCTACACCGGCACGGTAATTTGACCATTTGCAGAAATCTTCGCTAAGTTCATAATTGTCTATGCGTCCATCTTCTTGAACTTATGTTCAAGAAGCATCCCTCGCTTCGCTCGGTCAATTCATATTTTAAATACTTCCTGCAATTAAATAAACAATTTATCAAACCATACTGTCATTTCCTATCATTTATAAACTGCATATTCTCAACTTCAAGCTACATAGTAGAGATCTCTATATAATTCATTTCCTTTTTCTATAATTTCACCAATTTCTTTTTCCGAAACACCCAGCTCATCACCCAGCTTGCCCATGTCTGAAAAATCACTTTCCTTAAATGCAGACGTACTTCCTATTATTTGATTACCGGCTTTAGAAACTACAGAAGCTGAAAAATCATTGTTATCACTCCATATAATTTTCACATAGGTATCTTTAAGGTCAATATTACAATACACGTTACTTACATAAAAATGTAAAGAAAAATCCAAAATGCCTGGCATAGATTGATTTGGTACACTATACACAACCCCATCCTTATAATTCATAGAATAAGACCCCTCTTTATTTTTATAGAAATGGTTCTCTTTTAACTGTTCTGCAAAGTTTCCCTCTAATTTATTTTTTGTATTGAAATATATCCACGAGTAAATCGCAAAGCTCCCAAGCAGCAGTACAAAAATAATAGCTATTGCCATCAGTGCCCTTGCATATTTTTTAGTACTCTTCAGTTCATTATCGAACGTTTTGACCATAACCAGATCCTCCTTCAATAAAATGTCCAGGGAAATATTAAAACTATCACTCATCTGTACTATTGTTTCCAAAGCTGGATAACTTTTTGAATTTTCCCAATTAGAGATTGTCTGTCTGGAAACATGAAACATCTCCGCCAGATCTTCCTGGGACAGATGTGCCTCCTTTCTTATTTTTTGAATATTACCTCCAAGTGTCATGATAGTCCCCCCTTCTTTTACTGAAATTATATTAAAGAAAATAAATCTTGTCTATCAAAGTCTCTTTGCATTTATAGAATCCCTGTGCAAATATTCTTTGCATACCATAATTTCAAAGATTTTAACTCATACTTTTCTCATTATAGTACCATCCTATAAGCAATACAACAAATAGAATAACTTAACGACACTCCACCCACAGTGTTGTATGCAAAATATTAGTAATACTAAAAATACTGCGATTGTTTTTAAAAACTTAGTCTTTCACTATACAGTGTCCAGAAGTGTTCAAACTTTTGAAAGCAAAAAAATAAGAGAAACGCTGTAAACCCAACGTTTCTCCCAATTCTTACAAATGCCGCAGACCGGAATCGAACTTCTGCGGACACTTAACAATCTATATAGAAAGGGGGTTTTGCGCCACTTCTGCTATTACTGTACAAGATTTGTACAACTTTTTTTAAGTCTCAGATATCAGCGGCGTGGTTTTCTACATTCATCCGGTAACTCTTTTGACCATGGCAACAAGTGAGTCAACTTTGCAGAATCCATATTTCTTTTTTCGTCACAAAGTTTGGGAAGCTCTGTGAGTAAATGTTTAAAATAATAATAAGGTCTCAGGTTGTTGAGCTTTGCAGTTTCCGAAATACTGTAGATGATGGCACTTGCCTGTGCTTCCTGAATGGAATCATGGAACATCCAGTTCCGTAGAGGGAGCAAATGCCAGTGCAGTTGTATACACAATGGTCGAGATGGCGAAAGTACACAATCTGAATATTTACGGATACCTTAAATTCTTGTTGGAGTGCCGACCGAATCAGAACATGACCGATGAACAGTTGGCTGAACTGGCACCTTGGAGCGAAAAACTCCAATCTATCAAAAATCGAATATGAATGGTAGTGAATTATTATACAACGCTAATATTTTGTCAGAAAACCGTAAATAAAATCATAAATTTTCGTAAATTTATGCGTATTGTCATATTATTTTTCATTATTGTTGCATTTTACGCACAATAGTATTATAATACAAAAAAATTAAATACAACATCGTTTTAAAAAAGGAATAAGAGTTCATGAAAAAAAGTGCCAAAAAAATTTATATAATATTTTCTTTATTTATTCCTATAATAACTTCCGC